>ERZ651768.1103-NODE-1103-length-20022-cov-5.659714_pt1 | contig 20022 bp, 19 predicted proteins | sample MGYA00514754_ERZ651768 | MGnify/ENA metagenome assembly ERZ651768
TACCGCTTGTACCTTCGGACGTAAAAACTATTCTCAATGAAAACACCTGTAAGATTTCAATACAACCGTCCAAACTGCGTATTTTTTCTGAACATCCTTATGAGCAGGCTGGGGCATTGATTTCAGAGACTCTCCATGAGGCAGATATCATTCTGGCAGTAAAGGAAATTCCAGTTGAATTACTCCAGGAAGAAAAGACATACCTGTTTTTCTCCCACACCATAAAAGGTCAATCTTATAATATGAAAATGCTCCAACGTATGATGGATTTGAAATGCAACTTGATTGATTATGAAAAAATTGTTGATGAAAAGAACCGGCGGTTGATTTTTTTCGGGCGATATGCCGGACTCGCTGGACTAATAGAAACGATCCATGCTTATGGCAAAAAACTCAAACTTCAAGGTATCCACACACCCTTCGAAAAAATAAAACAGGCATACCAGTATTCTTCTGTTGAAGAGGCAAAAATACACTTTAAATCCGTTGCCAATGATCTGAAAAAAAACGGAATACCTAAGAATCTAGGTCCGGTTGTTTTTGGATTTGCCGGTTATGGAAATGTCTCCTGTGGTGCTCAGGAATTATTTGATTTGCTCCCGCACAAGGATCTTTCTCCAACAAAATTAGCAGAAAATTTTTCCTCATTAACTTCTTGGGACGGAACATTGTTCAAGTTTGTCTTTAAGGAAGAACACATGGTTATCCCCAAAAACGGAAAATTTGACTTGAGGGATTATTACGATAATCCTGAAAATTACACCGGGAACTTTTCATCGTGGCTCCCTTATATTAATGTTTTGGTCAATTGTATTTACTGGACAGAAAAATATCCCCGGCTTGTTACCAAAGATTATTTAAACCAGCATCCTGATGGGAACCTGTCTGTCATCGGGGATATCAGTTGTGACATTGAAGGCTCCATTGAAATCACTCATAAATCAACGTATCCGGACAGTGCTACCTATACTTATTTCCCCGCTAAAAAACAATTTAAAGATGGTACTCTTCGGAATGGCATAACAATAATGGCTGTGGATAATCTACCCTGTGAATTTTCAAAAGAGTCTTCAATAGAATTTTCGAGAGTATTAAGAGAATTTATCCCCCTTCTCATTCAAGAGAACTTTAGTGTACCCTTTGAGGAATTGAAACTTCCTGCTTCCATGAAACGAGGACTGATTCTTCATCAAGGGAAATTGACTGAAGATTATATCTATATGAAAAAATATCTAAAAAAGAAAAACTCATGAAAAATATTCTTGTCTTAGGTTCGGGATTGGTTAGCAGACCCGGAGTACACTATTTACTTGGTCACAAAGATTTTCGGATAACTGTTGCCTCCCTCCAAAAAGCAGAGGCACTGGTTAAAGGGTATGAAAACGGTATCGCTATTTCCCTCGATATAAACAACACAGCTAAACTGGTGGAACTGATTAAAGGCAATGATATTGTAATCAGTCTCCTGCCCTGGACACATCATGTAAAAGTCGCAAAACATTGCCTTGCTCAAAATACCCATATGGCTACCACCTCCTATGTAAGCAAAGAAATGCAGGCGTTTGACTCAGAAGCAAAAAACAAAGGTCTTCTTTTCCTGAATGAAATGGGAGTGGATCCTGGAATTGACCATATGTCCGCCATGAAGATTATTGACCAAGTACACTCCGAGGGTGGAAAGATCCTTCATTTTTATTCCTATTGTGGTGGATTGCCTGCACCGAGAGACAATGACAATCCCTTTGGATATAAATTTTCATGGAGTCCGAAGGGTGTAGTCCTGGCTTCCAAAAATTCTGCTCACTACCTCGAAAATGGAGAAAATATAATTATCGAAGGAAAAAACCTGTTTGTAAACCCACGCTTAGAAGAGGTTGGTGAGTTGGGAACTTTTGAGGTTTATCCGAATAGGGATTCTCTCCCTTATAAAATTTTGTATGGTTTACATGATGCACTCACTGTTATGCGCGGCACATATCGAAATATCGGCTGGTGCGCTACTTTAAAAGCAATTGTTGACCTTGGCCTGGTGGATGAAACACCCATTGTAAAAGTAAAGGGAATGACCTTCCAGCAAATGTTAGCTGAACTGGTTGGAGCATCAGAATCAGATAATATCAGGGTTAAAACAGCTGAAATATTGAATATTGAAATAGCTTCCCCCATTTTAGACCGTTTGGAATGGTTAGGACTTTTCAGTGATGAATCTGTGACGAATCATGACAACCGGCTGGATATTCTCAGCGACCGTCTTCAGGAAAAACTATTCTACAAAGAAGGTGAGAAGGATATGATCCTACTTCAACACAAATTTACAGTTGAGAACAAAAAGAAAATGAAAGAGTTCATCACATCCACTCTGATTGATTATGGAATAACCAATGGTGATTCTTCCATGGCGCGTACAGTGAGTTTGCCCCTTGCCATTGGAGTAAAACTTATTTTAACCGGGAAAATAACTTTAACAGGTATCCAAATTCCTATAATGAAGGAAATTTATGATCCAGTTCTCAACGAGTTGGAAAAAATGGGGATTAAAATGGTGGAAAAGATATCTCCAAAAAATAGCCACTAAGTAATTGGGCAAGCCCAGGAATGGTCTCCTTTTAAAATAATGTCCGGCTCTTTTTCTGCACATTCTTGGATTGCTGACGGGCATCGCGGATGAAAACGACATCCAGTAGGATAATGTAACGGAAGGGGAACAACCCCGGGGATAGAGGAAAATTCTCCCTTGTTATTTTTTTTCATCTTTGATAGCTGAATCAATGCTTTTGTGTAAGGATGTTGTGGTGTAGAAAACAGTACATCCGTCGGTGCTGATTCAACAATGCGGCCGGCATACATGACCATGGTTCTTTGAGCAAATGATTTCACTAACGACAGGTCATGGGAAATAAATAAAATACTTACACCTTGATTTTCATTAAATTCTTTCAGCAGGTCAATGATCTGGGCCTGGATGGTCACATCCAAAGCTGTTGTTGGTTCATCAGCAATGAGCAGATCAGGTTCTCGCGCCAGTGCAATTGCAATGAGAACCCGCTGCCGCATTCCTCCGGAAAATTCATGAGGGTATTGATAATATCTTCTTTCTGGTTCATCAATTCCCACTGCATTCAATAATCGAACAACCTCACCCTTATTCCTTTTAACCTTATTTTTTATTCCCTCTAGAATCTGAGTCCCCACTTTTAATACAGGATTCAAAGCATTTAGCGGATCCTGGAAGATCATTGCCGTTTGAATACCATTGATTGAATTTTGACTTATACGAGCAGATTTTGGAAGGAGTCCCGCCTGGGATAAAGCAACTTGAGTTTTGCCACACCCTGATTCGCCCACCAATGCAATTATTTCACCTGGATCTATATAAAAAGAAACCTGGTCCACAACAGAAGCCAGGTTTCCTTCGATAGTATATTGAATGGTTAAGTCTTTTACATCTAAAAGATGATCATGCGACATCTTTGCTCACAGGTAAAATTTTATCTCGATTTTTAAATGCATCATAACCCAATATAATGATCATTGCTACAAGAATCCATAATGTTGCATTAAAATATTCACTACCGGAATATTTAATTAAATCGACAAAACGTCCGATTAGTAAAGAAATACGTCCCATCACTGCAAAACCAAAGGAAGCACCAAAACTGATCATCAGGAAATAAATTCCCACTTTGGATATTTTACCTAATACTCCCTTATGTTCTTTTGAAAAATAGAAATATAATAAACCGGTTATTGTCCCAACCAAAATCACAATACTGTTGAAAATGGACGGAGAAGTTAAACTCCAAAATGGAAGATTAGGGTCAGAAAAACTTGCCGCAGTTCCTTTAATTTGACCTATTACATTGGAATTTAAAAAACCATACGCTCGTAAACCAGCGGCCATTCCCACGGTATATGCAATCCCCCAGCGGGCAAACCAACTTATCTTTGGGATCAGGCTTAATAGCATCATAATACCTAATGCAAACGGAATTAGGTAATGAACATTTGGTACACCTAAAACAACATTATGTATTTCGTGCCCTTTATCGACCCCACCATTTGGGAAACCAGGAGAATAGAAAAAACCTAATCCATTATAAATCATATACCAAAATGAATCCGAACTATAATTTGATGAAGGCCATAATCTTCCAAAAAGATTTGGTTGAATTTGGGTCCAAAAGAAAAGTGAGGTCCAATATCCCGCTGATATACCTACAAATAAATGCTCAGCAGTTTTATAAAATGGATTATCCTTATATAAATATGAAAATATTCCCAAAGTAAGAAATACTGCTATCCATGCTCCAAGTATGATTGTCGTGCTCATAATTTCTGCTCCTTAATATTTTCTGGAACGCTGGCGTTCAATGAAAAAAGCAGCATTTCCTAATATGATAAATAATACAATTACTAGATGTGCAATGGACTGTGCATCCATTCCGCTGGTTGCAGAGCCTTTTTGTCCAATTAATGCTTCATATTCTGCTGCACCGGGCATGCCTGCTAGCAAACCCTTCATTTGTCCTGCCTGTACGTATGGCATAACTTCATTGACCTGGATGGATGTAACACCAGAACTCATAGGAACACCGGTTGGGTCTGATGCGTATTGTACCCATTCAACCGTTCCCGGAAATCCTGCAGAGGCAGTAAATAAAAATGCAAAGTCACTGAATTTGTATATACCCTCCATCATTGGTATTTCATCTATTTTTGTTTGATTAACGTCTACAGTATATAGTTTGCGAATATTGCTCACTATCCCCTTTATAACGGCTTCACCTCCAGGTCGGAAGCCTAACAATACATAGTCTTCCCCATAAATTTTTCCATATTCTTCTTCAGCAACCTGCTTAAGTGCATCTTGAGCCATAAACTGACCATCAGGCCATAAACAAGTTACAAATACCTTGTGATCATTTTTGAATAAGTGCCTTAAAATACTAATTGCCATTGGATGATTTTCAGGTTTAGTACTTGGACTATATTCTATTGAAACCAGCACATTAGAATTGGGAGGTAAATTTTCAATCGTATCATACACCACTTTTGTAGTAACTGTTGCACGGATAGGCATACCAATTGGTTTAATTATTGGAATAAAAACAACAACTGCAAGAACGATGAAGATCCAACGCCTATCCACTTTTCCAATCTTTAAAAGAAATTCTGTTAATCTATTCATGTGTTCATTCTCCAATATAAGATTTTTCTATACCAAGGATATAGCGAATTGAGGTGGCAAATATTCCCAATCCAATGCCAATCATAATGGCTCGTGCTCCCGCTACATTTGGATAAAAGTAAATCCATTCCTGTAAAATGGGTAAATAGAAAATCCCCGGCTGATCTATAGGCCATCCAGTCAAAAATCCGGCAATAGTCACAATTACAATTCCAATTCCAACAACTCCGAATGTAATCATTTTATCCTTCTTCCATGAATTAACACCAATTCCCAAAGCTAACACTGAAATGTACATGATAAACCACGAAGATATCATACTGCCAATAGGAACACGCCCTACCATAATGATGATTCCTGCTACAAGTAATAATGTTGCCTCAAAATTTCGAATACGAAACGCACGATAGGATGCAGAAGCAACAAAAAATGCAAGGAGAGAAAACATGGTAGCAGACAAGGGAGTAAACATATAGTCAAATATCCACTTGGAAAGTGTTCCTTCCGTAGTCACGTGGGCACCCCAAACAACGGTATTATCTAAACTTTTTATAAAAAACCCTGCTGTGATAGCAAAAAAGAAACCGCCGATAGCAAACAAACTATAAGGCCAACCCTTTTTCTTTTTTGCTACTTTTTGGAATTGAATCTTTATAAGGTTTAACGCTCCAAGAATAATGGCAAAACTTGCTAAAATATCATACCATTGAGTTGCATCATCATCTACAAATGATTTTATATCTGGCTGATCTATAAACCAACCAAATAAAGTTATTGCCCCTACTACTGCAACAATAAGTATGGGAATTTGTCGTTTCCAAATCATGACGTTCTCCTACTGAACTGTTAATAGTTTCACAACATCAAAACCAATTCCCCATTTTTCATAGAGAAACCGGAAAAGAGTGGTCAGAATAATAATCGTTATGACTCCTACTTTTACCATATCTTGTCCTCTTACACCACCTATCAGTTCCGGTTTTTGAGAAAGGTAAGCACTGGCGGCGAAGAATTCTTCTCCGATGAGCGTATAATCGCACGCTGTTACAAAAAAGGGAATTTGCGCTTGAGATGCCGTACCTGCGATCTGAATTGCACCAATTGAATTTCCAGTTTCTGCCAGAATCAGTGACTCCGCATAAAATTTACCCATATACAAACAGGCAGCCGGTTTTTCGCGAACCATGATACCGTTTACACCTGCTGCATAGGCAAACTGGTCATCTGTCAAATAATGAACCATGTCATCATGAAACATGTCCGGTCGACCTTCCAGCATATATGATTCACGGCAAGTTTCACGGGCAGCTTTCATCACAATAGATCGTGAAACAGGTACATTTAGACTGGTTTCATAGCGTGCAGTCATTTTTGCAACATGACCGAGCACAATTACACCAGCAACCGTTTCTACTTGATCCATGTCCATAATTCCCGGAACATATAAAACAGGTTTACCCATTTCAGTAGATCTACCCACTGCTTCTTCCACCGCTTTCAATCCAGGAATAGGTCTTAAATAAAACTCTTCACCTCTTTCAGCCATGCGGATATTGTAGAGCAATGTTGCACCAATCACAACAATAGAAATAAACATAACAACACGATTTACATTGAACATATGATGCCCGAGGTACCAATAAATCAGGAACACAACGAACAAACTTCCCAGAACAATCCAAAATTGTCTATCTTTCAATTGATTCTCCTTCTGTTACGGAATCTTCTTTATCCAGACGCTCAATTTCATTTAATAGAAATTCTACTGTGTCCGGTTCTTCAAAAAGTTCGGCGGCACGATAATAACCATCTGCTTTAATAAATGAATTTACAATTGGGCCAAAAAATACCATAGCATGACTTCCCAACAAAGCTAAAGGTTTTGTCATTTCAAGAAAAAATATTGCAGGCGTTATAAATCCGGATTTTTGTATACGTTTTGCTAAACGCGTTACAAATTGTTTATCTAGTTCAGATAATGTGATTTGAATATTGGTTTTGATTGCCGATTCCAATATTAATCTATCTCAACCATTTCAAGATTTGCACGGGGAATTTCTATATTTTCTCCATCGATTTCGATGATAGCCACACGAACCATTGTTTCTGACTCCATTTTTCTTAATTCAGATGGAAGATCAATCACTTTTCCCATTCTACCGAAATAAGGTGCTCGAATAACACGAACGAGACTTCCTGCTTGAATTCCTTCTGATGCATCAGAGTCTTTATGATCGCCTTTCAGCTGATCTTTTGTAAGTGGGATAACAATTTCCGGTCGAATTACGCCGGCCCGTATTTGAGTTGCTCCATTCATGGATGCAAACTTACCGTGATGATGTTTCAATAAATCAAAGGTTTGTGTCCCCATGCGAATTTTTCCGTATCCTTCAGTGAGAATAAGTGATGTAATCAAATCTTCAGATCCTGTGATAGCAACACCTAATGTATATCCAAGAATATCTTCTAAATCAAAATAATTAAAACCACCCACAACAACACCGGCAACTTTCAACTGAATCGCTTTTTTATACGCCTTTAAGCTAATAAACGATCCGCCAACTACAATTTTTCCCTTACAATCGGGAGTTATCATGTCTTCTGTAATTTCTGTCTCCCTGGAATCTACAATTACACTTAGCTCACCTCTGCTCTCCCCAGCTATACCAAAAATTCCCTGTATAAAAACACCCTCTGATTCAATAATAACACCCTCCTCGGGAATAACTTCTTTGATGAAACCGCTCATATACGCATCGATTTCTACAGGAATGGGTGATTCTCGAATCACTACTTGACCGGTTGTATCGGAAATGACTTCAATAGTACCATCAACCGGAGCTGTTACATTGGTTTTGAATAATCCAAACAGACCTTTCGTTTCGGCAATCATTTCACCTTTCGATACAGCAGTGCCCTCTTTAGTAATCATAGCATCATTCACATCTTCAGTATCTATATTGAGTTGATTTGCCACGTTGACCATTTGCACGTTACCTGGTAAATCCGTTTTAGCAACGATATCATCAGGTGTGACTTCTTTACCATTTTCAACTAAAACGATTCCTTTTAAGGGCAAGCGACGTTCTTTATGAATGATCGTTTCGTGGAGTACTTTTAATCCAGGTGTATATGCGTGAGCCATGATTAGGAATTAGAATTCTGATTAAGATTAGGATATTCATTGACTGCATCAGACCATTTTTTCAAATCATCAATTCTTTGTTTTGGATCTTTTGATATATCTAAAGGACGTCCCCGTCCATCAAAGATAATACCAACGACACCACCATAAATTATTGTTTCAATTGGTTCATTTTTACCAGAACCTATATCCAACCCTTTTCCAGGAGTAAGTTTAACATTGACCGGTTCAAAGGGAACTTCAATTCTCAATAATTCTCCAAATTGTATTTTGTGTGTTTCTTGATTCCCATTTTTTAGTGTCAATTCTGCCGTTAATACAACTGAATTTTGTTTCGCTTTTCCTGTTGGTGCTATGCAGGTTCCCAAATGGATTAGACAATCCTTTTCAAAAACCTCAAATGCAGCTTTTTTTGCCTCTTCAGATAATTCTTCTTTTTCAATATTTGCCATAACGCCTAATTGAGGCATCATAAAAATCGAATCCACTGCTAATTGAGTAATCCCTTCAGGTAAGAAACTATCAATCAGCATACGAGCTGATTGTTCACGTCGGGGAGCGTGGGAAAGAACACCTCCTGAGCCTACCAATAAATCAAGTTCCTTCATATCAACAAGAGTTTCTCCTGAATCCGTTTGTTCAAAAGCATCAGAAATTGTCCGTTCCTTTTGAACACCTTTTAAATTGACTGCAAATGATTTGTGTTGAATAAATGACAATCTAAGAGCTTCTCTAGCAATTGCTTGTTCAATAACTAATTCTTCCAAACTTTGAGGAACAGTTGTGGGACGAATCATTTTATTCCCAATTCGATTTGTTAATTCTTTTTCATCAATATCAAATGGCACCCAACGCAATACATTTGCTAATGTGGCTTCTGCTAATACATTACAAATAGAATAACTCATCCCCAAATTTGCACTCACGGTACGATTAAATTGCTTTTGAAATACTGAAAATATATCCGTGGTAGCACCACCAATATCAACACCCACAACTGAAATGTTTTCTTTTTGTGCTACCATTTCTATCAATGCACCTACCGCACCTGGTGTTGGCATAATCGGTGCATCTGTCCAGGACATTAATTTTTTATATCCGGGAGCCTGCTGCATGACATGTTCCATAAAAAGATCATGGATTTTATCCCTGGATGGCTTCAAGTTTTCCATTTCTAATACCGGACGAATATTCTCAGTCACATCCAAATCTGTTATTTCACCTAATGTTTCTTCAATTTTGTTTACTGCTTTATTATTACCAGCATAAATAACGGGAAGCTTATAATTTTGACCCAATCTTGGTTTTGGATTTGCAGCAGCCAAAATTTCTGCTAATTCCACCACATGTTTCGTTGTACCACCGTCAATTCCACCAGAAAGTAAAATCATATCCGGACGTAATTGGCGAATTCTAGTAATTTTTTCGTGAGGTTTACGGCCATCGTTGGAAGCTAATACATCCATAACAATAGAGCCGGCTCCAAGTGCGGCACGTTCAGCAGATTCACCAGTCATTCCTTTTACAACACCAGCAACCATCATTTGCAAACCGCCACCTGCTGAACTGGTTGAAATGTAAATATCAACTCCATTGCTTCCATTTTGTGGTGTGATAATTTGATCCCCATTCAAAATCTTTTTACCCGACAATTCCTCAACTTCCATGACTGCATTGAGTACACCTTTGGTTACATCTTCAAACGGTGCCTCTACAGTTGTAGGGGCTTCCCCTCTTACCTTTAATCGGTATTCTCCATCTATCTTTTCAATCAGGATTGCTTTTGTGGTTGTACTTCCACAATCTGTCGCTAAAATTGATCGCAATTTCACTTGAATTTTATCAAATTGTCAGAAGAATAACTGTACATAAACAAAGGTGAGCGGACTTGCAAAAATCAGAGAATCAAACCGGTCAAGGACACCCCCATGACCAGGGAGGAAAGAACCAGAATCCTTCACACCCACATCCCGCTTAATCAACGATTCAGCAAAATCACCCATTTGTCCAAAAATACCGGATATTACCGTAAACATAGCTACATCTATCCATCCGAATTGAGTACCTAAAACTTTTGTTCCTATCATAACGGAAAAAACCACGCCTGCACCAATAAATCCTGCAACACATCCAATAACCGTTTTTTTAGGGCTGATACGTTCACATATTTTTTTCTTCCCCCATTTACGTCCTGCTAGGTACGCCGCAGAATCACACATCCAAATTGAAATAAACAGCCCAAATGTCAGATGCGAATTATAATCAGTATCCATTTGACGCAAAGAGAGTAATGTCCCTAATAAGATGGGTACATAGAAAATTCCAAAAAAAGTGATGGCAATGTTCCTCGTTGGATTCGGTTTATCACGAAAAAGTTCCACCGCCATTCCGACTAAGACAAAACCGATAATGGAAATAATCAAATAATTATCAACTAAAGCTACAGAATTATCATACATCATGACAATCCCCAGAGTAGCTATCCAACCTAACCAGAGCATCGGGGCTGAGTCCTGGGTTGAATTAATTTGATAAAATTCACGAATTGCAAGTAACATGACCACAGACGTGAAAATGGTGAACCAAAGTCCACCAAGCCAAATCATAATGAGAATTCCTGGAATTCCCAGAGTATTTACGAACATTCTTGATGATAAGGTATCAGCCATGAGCAGAAAAAAATAGTGCGGTGAAGTTATGGAAATCCAAAGGATTAAAAAAATGCAGTTTCACTGAGATAAAATATGAGCATTTATTAATTCAAAAACTGAAAACAACCAGGTATCATTTTTACTTCAATAGGTGTTTTTCCTGTTATCTCACCATCAATATTCAATGGCGACTCATCATCAGGAAATAAAGAAAAGCGACTCACCTGAGAATATTCAACAATGTTCGATTCGATATGAGTACCATCAAAAATTTTCGGTAATAAATTCAATAATTTCATTTTACCCTTCTCACGAACGATAATCAGATCAATTAATCCATCATCCAATTTTGCTTTTGGTGCAGCATACATTCCTTTTCCAGTATGCTTTGTATTTAAGGCCAGAATAAAAGTGAAATCATTTATTTCTTCAGTTTCATTTATGATTAATTTAGCTGATCGCTGTTTCAATCTGAATATTTCCAGCATTGATATGAGTGTATATCGGCTTTCTCCCATCCACCGGTAATTTTCTGCTGTTATTCCAATATCAGTTACCAATCCCCAGCCGATGATATTTATTGAATAAATCAATTCTTTCCCGGTTTTGACCTCAGCAACATCTACAGGAATTGTACTCCCGGAAACAATGCGTTTTGCTGCTTCTACAGGATCCAGGCATTCAACCGTATGCATAAAGGAGTTTCCTGTCCCGCCCGGGATCAGACCAATTGGTACCTGCTTTTTATCTTTCCGGGTTAAAAGCCCATTGACAACTTCATGGAATGTACCATCACCACCGATAGCACAAAATCCGTCAATGTCATCGAAATCCATAGTGTTGATCATTTCCTGTGCATGCCCGGGGTATTCTGTTTCAAGTACTGTTAAGTCAACGCCCTTATCATGAAAAACAGGTCTGACTAAGTCAAGAATCCCCAGGCCTTTTTCCATTCCACCATGCGGATTGACAGCTAAATATATTTTAAAAGCCATTATCCCTACTCTTTATGCTTCATATATTTATCGTCCCCCAACTCAATGACCTCTACTTTGACTTTAGTCGTCCCGTTACCAATAAAGCCTAATTTTAAAGCCGCACCATAGGAACAGTCCAGCATGCGCCCTTTCACATAGGGACCACGATCATTAATGCGAAGAATTAATGATTTTTCATTCTCCATGTTGGTCACTCTAACTATTGTATTTAAGGGAAGTGTTTTATGTGCTGCAGTGAGTCCATACATATCATACACTTCCCCGTTTGCAGTCAATTTACCATGAAAATCCTCACCATAATAAGAGCTTACACCTTTAAGTATCTTCTTGGCTTTCGCGGTAGAATTTACTTTTTTGACTGGTTCTGAGCGGTTCCTGCTTCCTGTTGTATACCGGGGTGAGTTGGAGCAATTCACAACAAGTATTACGCCTGATAGGGAGATGATAATTGGTAAAATATATTTATGCACTAACAGGATATTAGTTTTTTACTTTTCCAATAAGTGAAGAAATGCTATCAATAGATACATCTTTACAGTACGTCTCAAGTTCATCAATCATTTTTTCACCGGCAGACGGATCTTGGTAATTCACAGTTCCTAATTGGACAGCGGATGCTCCAGCCAAAAAATATTCGATCACATCCAGGGAATTAGTAATTCCGCCGATTCCTATTATAGGAATTTTTACTGAATGAAATATTTTTTGCACAGCAGCTAAACCAATCGGTTTTATTGCAGGGCCTGATAAACCGCCAAAAACTGTATAAATATTACTCTTCCAGGTTGTGGGATTAATGCTCATTCCAACAACGGTGTTAATGGCAGAAACAGCGTCAGCACCGCAATCTTCTGCTGCTGCGGCAATTGCAGCGATATCCGTCACGTTAGGACTCAATTTCACAATTAAGAGTCGCTCAGTTAAGGATCTCAGTGTTTTGGTTAATTCTGCTGTGAGGGACCTATCTACGCCAAATTCCATACCTCCCTTTTTTACATTCGGGCATGATATATTTATTTCATATCCAACAATGTCAGAAGATATTGATTCTATCTTTCGTATAATTTCAGCATATTCATCTAAAGTTGACCCAGCAATATTCATTATAATTTTTGTACCGATGGTGCTGTAAGAGGGAACCATTTCCTTTATGTAATGATCTACACCAACATTTGCTAATCCAATAGAGTTTATCATTCCGGAAGGCGTTTCCACGATTCTAGGTGGTGGGTTTCCTTCCCGAGGATGTAATGTGATAGACTTTGTAAAAATACCGCCCAATTTCGAGACATCCACAAAATCAGGTACATCATTCCCATAACCAAATGTACCGGAAGCAGTAAATATTGGATTGTTAAACTCTATATTTCCAATTTGAATACGAAAATCAGTCAAAACAGACCTCACTGGCTGAATATACTGGGCCATCCATACATACCAGGGAATAGCATTCGTGATAACTGTGCGCCATCTCTTTAACATTTCGCCTTTTTATGGCACATCCCTGGCAAAGCCCTGTACCACAGCCCATATAACTTTCTACCGATAATTGAGCTGGAATTTTATTCTGAATGACAAAATCTTGCATACCTTTAAGCATAGGAAGGGGGCCACAGGCAAAAACCATTGGATTGTCAATATCAGCACACACCTTTTTCAACGACGGCATCACCGTCCCTGAATTTCCAAGTGTCCCGTCATCTGTTGTGAGGAAAATCCCATTTGAAGGTTCATGGTCCATGAAATGCTCCCTGCCAGTTTTTGCTCCAATGATTAATTTGGAATGAATTTGGTGTTTCTGACACTCTTTAAAGAGGTTCAAAATTGGAGCTAACCCAACACCACCGCCAACTAAAATCGGAACGTAATTTTCTTGCCACCCTGAAAATACATTCCCAATGGGACCTAGAATATCAAGAATTTCGCCAATTTTTCTTTCAGCCAATAATGTTGTACCCTGTCCAAAAATCTTGTATATGATTGTGATATGCTTCTCTTCCACATTCGCAATGCTCATAGGGCGGCGAACAGTAAAGCTCCATTTGTTATCTAAAAGAATTTCCAGAAATTGCCCTGGACCAGTATAATAGGATACAATTCCCGGAGCTGAGAACTCCATTTCCCAGATTCCTCCAGCTATCTCCTCATTCCGGATAATCTTACATTGTTCAATAAGCATGCTTTATGACAGTTGTATCAATTGGAGCGCTAACCGAATCCTGAGAAACAGATTTATGAGGAATGGGCGGAATGGAATCTAACGGAACTGTCTTGGAAGAGGAAAATTGCTTTTCTTCTTCCAATTCTTCTCCAGAATCTTCCCTGAGCAGATTTTTTAGGATGGTATACCGGGTACGTGAAGCGGATGCCTGTTCGCTTTCAGGATGGAAGTTTTGAATCATCTCATAGTATTTCAATGCACTGTCTGCATTGTGAAGAAACAAATCATAATGATAGGCCAGGGAGTATACCGCCTTTGCTGCCAGATCGCTGGTGGAATCTGCAGATACAATGGATTTATACTCATTTAGAGATGCTTCTTTATCTTGAGCCCATAATTGTTCTGCATCCCGGAGAAAATTATCATGTGACCCTTCTTCAATATCTTGACTTTTTCCTATTGCCAGAGAAAATTTCGATTCTGGAAACTGTTCCAGAAGGATATCTTCCAATTGTACAGCTTCAGCTGTATCACTGCGTTCAAAAAATAGAAAACGCAGAGTAAAAAGGGATTTAGGGTAAATGTCTGTATCCGTATAGTTCTCAATGATGTCCTGCAAATACACAATAGCTGAATCAAAATGATCGAAATGAAATGCATTCAGTTCTGCCAGGGAATACAATTTTTCTGCTATCTGGTTTTTCTTTGATAAGAGATTTTGGGGATTTGTCTCATTTAAACCTGCACTTGTGGAATCAAATTGTACAGGTACCCCGCTTAAATCTATTTTTGGAAGATGTTGAGATGGAGAAGGTTCCAGTGCATCATCTTTCGTTATTCCTATTGAGTCAGGTTCGCTTACCAGTGAAGGGTTCGCTGTTTTTTCTTCGAGAAGTACATCCATTTCATTTCTTGCAGTTCGATAGGCCTGAATTTCTTTTATCCTTCTCTGTGAAGGCTTTAAAAATGCTGATTTTCTGCTTTCGGATGAAACCTGTTCATAATAGTTGAGGGCTTCCTCAAATCCTCGTTCCTTCAGAGAATTTTCACCCAAATGATAATATGCTTCTGCAGATACTTCACTTCTCTCATAATCTAATGTTATTGATTCAAAACGGGTTTTTGCCACCTCCAGGTCACCCCGATCTATAGATATTTTTGCCAATTCCATCTCCAACTCCCCATGAACTGTTTTAAAATTTTCATCCGCCAGTAAATCCTTGATTTTATTTGAAGCTTCCGAAAAAATTCCCTGTATACGGTAAATCTTAACTATTTGAAGATTTGCATCTTCTTTTCGTTTTTTGACCATAGTATACTTAATCACATTCCTATAAGCGGAAAGTGATCGATCATATTCCTGCTGATCATAGGCTAGGGTAGATAACCGGTAATATATCTGGTCTTTCTCGGATCTGTCTTTTGTCAAGTCAGCAGCTTTATCTAATGAAGCAAGGGCCTGGTCTGTTTCTTCAATCTCAAGATAAATTTCCGCAATGGACAAATGAATCTTCGCCAGGAATTGATTATCATTGATCTGATCGTACAGGGTGTGCAAGTCGTTCAGGGCAGGTAATGGTTTTCCGGACTTCCATTTTGTGAGCGCAAGCCAGTATTGGGATTCATTTTGATATTCAGCTCTTCCCTCCTGTCCCAGTCGTCTAAATATATTTTCCGCCTGGGTATATTCCCCAAGATGGTAACGGGATTTTCCAATGAGGAACATTGCAGGAAGAACGTACTTGCTTTGAGGATATTTATTCAGGATAATGATGGATTTATCGATAACGCTTTGATAAGCATTTTTTGCGGAGGACGGAAGTGATTCACCCACATTTTCAAGCCGGGCTTTCTCCCCTTCTTCAAAATACCTTCGGGCATTATAAAATGTATTATAATAGGCACAACCAGAGAAGAATATAAGTAAACCCAAAAAAAAGGAAACCGAAGAGTACTTAACCTGTTTTAAATTTTTGGGATTATTCATTTTTTCCTGTTGTAGGGAAGTAGACAAATAGTATTAAATTTATTTCATGGAAGATTCAAAAGAACCAATTCATTCTTATCCAAATTATCGGTGGCCTGAAAAAGGTACACAGCGAAACTGCCCGAAATGCGGGGATTTGCTCCAGTTAAACGAACAGCGCCCGCAATATTATGGAAAACCATGGTGGTGCGGTCCATGTAAATGGCAGTTTTCTGAGGAGGATATTTCCTGATATTTCTGTATAATCAGGTATCACAATATTTGCCATAATCGGCTAGTAAATCTTCCAGGACCCACCGAACCACCACTGCATCATCCAAGTAACCCACCCAGGGTAATTGGTCAGGAATCTCATCTTCTATTTTATTAAAATATTCTAATGCAAATAATATTCTGCGCTGAGCAAGACCATTCAGGTCTTTTTTGGTTGTAATCAAATTATAAAGGGTGGAAATATCTTTGATAAGTTCAACTTGAAATGACTTTAAATCAGGTAGACACCTGAGACTTTCAATTTTCCGGGGAATACTATTGAGAAGTGTTTCTTTCGAAGAAAGATCAATCTCGCTGATCCGTTTTTCGTACCGTTCCTTGTCATCAGCCGTTAATTGAAAGTTTTTTGCTTCGTTTGCCATAGTTTGAATTTAGGTAAAAAAGAGAAAAAACACTCGAAAGAATTTATCAAATTGAGTGTCTTACGAAAAATGGACTTCTCTATAATTAAATAAAAAGAAAAAAGGGGAGGATTTACTTCAGCAATACGTCTCCCTACCGCTGTCATTACGATCAGCTGGCAGGCGGAGAAGCATACTAAAATATACTAGGGTATCCAAATCGGGGAAAAATCTTTGTTTGGATTAAAGGTTAATTGTTTTTGGGGGCCATTACCAAAACTATTTTCAGAATCCATAATCCAAATATCAATATCTGTCCACAAAAATATATCATCAAATCTTATATCCTCAGTAGGAGAACCCGGCAAACCTTTTAGAAAAACAACTTTAGATCCATCGCTTGACCAAATAGGATTTGCAATTGAAAAACTGGTAAAAGAATCATAGGCATAATTATATATGTCGTCATTCTGGTTATATCCTATATAATCGGGGGCATTCGAATCATATTCATTGATCACAAGATCGTACCATACTCGCCCAGGTGTTATTATGGTTTCAATTTTATTCCATGTTGGATCTACCCACTCATATTCAAAGTATCTTTCATCTCGACTAGCTATATAAAAATCACAAAAAGCCAGATTTTCGCCATCTGGAGACCATTCAATCCCCCAGATGGAATTGGTTCTTCTAAACGTATTAAGTATTTCATCTTGGAAAAATCCATAATAAATATCTTCCCAACCATCATCATCGTAATCCAGACCCAGAATCAATAAACCCCATTCTAAATTTTCTTCCCAACCTTCTATAATTCCCACGATGTTTTCTCCGTTATGAAATGGAAGTCTGGCCTCTATATTACTCGAATGAAATATAACTGGATCTTCATCTTGATCATTATCTAATACTTTGATCTGTTCAACCGGAAGAAGGAAAGGCAGGTTGTATTCGTTGCGTAAATCGTCAATGTTATCATAGGAATCCAGCAAATTCCCGTTTCTATCAACTTTTTTTATATCGGAAGATTCATCCAATGGCACCTCACTATATAATAGATTTTCAGAATCATCTACTTCATACATATATGCAGATTCTATAAAAGCAATTTTCCCATCTATAGAAACATCCAGATACGGTATTCCATTAGCATCTGCCGCTTCATATACTTGAGTCGGATTTGGATCGCTGATAGATGCGATTTTCCATATTCCTTCATAATCTGAATAATATATTGACCCATTTGGTCCCCAACACACATCGTTTCCAGAATACAAATAAGAGGTATCAACCAATCCATTCGACAAATTATAAGTTGCAATAGATCCCTCCTCACCTTCACCGTCTTTCACAAGGAACACTAATTCATTTGTCGGATCATGATAATCAATACTCTTAAAAGCAATATCATCGTCTTGCCAACCTACTATACCATTGAATGTTAACCGTTCCTGTTGTGTACCATCGCTATTCATTTTATAAAATTCAGTGAATCCATCCCTATTTGATAAGAATAGAATTTTTCCGTCAACTCTTTCAGTTAGCAAAATTGGATTATCAATCTGGACTTGTGCACCATCTGTGACAACAATATTTGCAACCCAGGCTGAATTGTATGATGTTTCTGTGTCACTGTCATATTCAAGCGATGTCCGAATAATATAAGTTCCGATCGGTATATCAGAAAATGTAAAATTACCATCGGAATCTGTATATATTCCACTCTCTTCATCTAGTCGTGGTACTTTACTTTCATTCCAATCAACAGGAACCTCATTGCGATGACTAATTTGTGTATATCCAGGAGAGACATCGGAACTAAATCTTAACTCCACATAAATGCTGTCAGTTAGTGGCTGTTGATCCAGAACCGCTTTCCCCGAAATAGATCCTGTTGGACCACCATATTCAGGATCAAACGGGTTTGTGCGTTTTCCGCTATCGGTAAAATCTTCAGATATTATTTCATCCAAACCACAATTCAAGAACAACATTACTGGCAACAGGTATCCTATAATTTTGAGAGCCGGGATAAAATAACGCATTATTAACTCCTCTCCTTTTTATCGATCTTTTTTGCCATTTTTTTTGCCTTTTCAACATCTCTGCCTAATTTCCCCGCATCCCACCACGCATCCACCAGATTTATTGCCCATATCGTTACTGCACCAAATAAGGCTAGACGGGCAGTATCATAATAACTACTTGCATCATCATATTTATTAACACTGGAGCGGGTATTTGTCTGGTATTCACGATAGGCATCATCCCCCAATTGTTTTAATGAAAGAGCGCTTCCCACTAAAATCGTGGTAGCTGAGGTAAAAATCAACGCTTTTAGGGGTCGGTCATTAAACCACTGACCCATCCCAGGAATGATAGATATCACAGTGGCAAGTACCCTGTTTTTATTAATCGAAAACAATTCACTAGACACAACAATTAGTTGATTAGCATTTATTTCATCGTAAGCAACTGCAATTACCTTACCTGTGGAATTATTTAGGATCCGACCGTTGATAACAAACACATTACCGGTTCGGGCGACACTACCCACAATAGTATATTCAGCACCTAATAAATTACCAACTTCAGCAGCGGTTTCGGATGAAGTAAAACCGGCTTGTTGCAATGCCATTTCTTCCATCAATTTATTCAGGTTCCGACGTTCGATTATAGTAGCACCATCGAATTCTGATAATATTCCAGCAATAAGTTCGCCTACTGTTTCGCCAATTTTCATATTTTCAGCAGATTCTCCAACATTATCGAAATCGCTAACTGCAATAACCGGTTTTACACCTGTCCGGCTTTCGGAGAATGAATTCATTAGATTGGCTGAGAGTGTTTGTATTTTTTGTGAAACAATACTATTTGATTCTTGGGATTGGAGCGGTGTAAAAGTCACTATCAATAATATAATAATGCCGAAATTTGAAATATTGTTGCTCATTCGCTTTCCTCTTGTGATAGGTTGGACTTATTTTAGCAATATTAATTTTTTAGTTTGTACAAAACTATTTTTCCTGAGCTTGACGAAGAGTCTGTTGCTTCAATTCTCTTTTTTGACTTCTTTTATAATGTAAAGAGTATATTTAGTGTGATGCAAGTTCAGTGTAATCCAAGAATATAAGTGAGGAATAAACATCAATGGATAAAAAATAAAGGAATAAATAATATTCAGCTTATTTTTCTGTGAGGGTCCAAACACCATCCCAATCTTTTCCGGGAGGATTTTCCTTCAAAGCTTTACAACGATCAATATAAACAGTGGA
>ERZ651768.1105-NODE-1105-length-20000-cov-4.093008_pt1 | contig 20000 bp, 19 predicted proteins | sample MGYA00514754_ERZ651768 | MGnify/ENA metagenome assembly ERZ651768
GTTGGAAACGGTTTTAGAACTAAAAACCTTGCGCGAACATTGCCCCTGTGCCAATTGTGCTGGTGAAAAAGACGTATTTGGAAACATTTACAAGGGAACACCGGAAATAAAAACAGAAAGCAGTAATGTGTTATCGGGGATACAGCCAATTGGTTATTATGCCCTGAGGCCGTTTTGGATGGATGGCCATAATACCGGCATCTATCCCTTTGAATTATTGCGATCACTATCTGAAAATAAGAAGGATTAAAAAACTCTAAATAGATTTTAATTTTAATCTAATTTCTTAATATGAAATCACTCTTTGATCAAAATATATTATTCTACGCTAGATGGAGCTTGGTAACTGTATTATATATTATATCTTCGTGTACCGATAGAATTCCAACAGAAGTCGCCCCTATTAATATTCCACTATCGGGTCCAATAACGGATAGAAATGAGGAAATATCCGGGATGGATTGGTATGGTGATCAACTTATTTTGCTTCCAGAGAATTTGAATGGATACCTTTTTGTCATACCAAAATCTGAACTGGACGCAAGAATTCATAATCAAGACACATCCACTATCTTTCCTAAAAAAGTTAAATTTCTGACTCCGGACTATAAAAAAACTATTCCAGGATTTGATTCTTTCGAAGCGATTGCTTTTCGAGGTTATGAAGTATATATAACTATTGAAATTAGGTTCCCAGATAGTATGGCCGCCGTACTCGCAAGAGGACATATTGATGAAAACACTATGGAAGTTACAATCCCAGAACAAAACCTGATTGAACTTGCTGTTCCTTCATTTGTAGACAACATGTCCTACGAGTCTATTGTGATTGATCAAAACACTATCTATGCATTCTTTGAAGCTAATGGTGACAGCCTTGTGAAGAATCCTTACGCCCTAATTTGCTCGCTACCCCCTACTGGTAAATTAAAGATGGTCCCAATTTTCCCATTAGAGTACCGGATAGCTGATGCAACTCGCCTAGACAGTAGAAAGCATTTTTGGATCATTAATTATTTCTACCCCGGAAACAGGGAAACCATGAAGCCAGCGAAAGATGTACTGGCAATACAATATGGAGAAGGTCCAACACATAGTATGTCCGACCGAGTTGAAAGACTTGTAGAATTTAAATTAAAAGATAAAAAGGTTTCTTTAACCAGAAAAGCACCATTGGAACTTAGGCTGGAAGGTGAAAAAACTTCACGAAAATGGGAGGCCTTAGCCCGTTATGATAATGAAGGATTCCTGATTGCTACAGATAAATACCCAGCCACGATACTTGCTTTTATACCATTTGATTCTCATTGAAATCAATACATATAAACATACTTTTATTATTTATCTTTTTTACTTTTTTATTCGCAGGTAAACAAAAAAATGATCAGTATGTGCTGTTAATCTCTTTCGATGGATTCCGAGCTGATTACTTAGACTGGTATGCTACACCCAATTTTGATGATTTAGGAAATCATGGGGTAAGGGCCGATGGCCTCCAACCAGTATTTGTAACCAAGACCTTCCCTAACCATTATAGTATTGCCACTGGCATGTACGCTGAAAATCATGGATTAATTGGTAACTATTTTTTTGATCCAAAATTTAATGAAGTCTATCAACTGAGGGACCGAAGTAAAGTTGAGGATGCGAGATTCTATGGTGGGGAGCCAATCTGGGTTACTGCAGAGAAACAGGGACTGCGAACCGCATCTTATTTTTGGGTTGGCACCGAAGCACCAATAGGAGACCAGCAACCATCCATATGGAAACGTTATGATCATGATTTTCCTTTTGAAGCCCGAATTGATTCTGTAATAAAATGGTTCAGAATGCCAGAACAGATTCGCCCCCGGCTAGTAATGCTGTATTTCCATGAGCCAGATGGAGCTGGTCATCGTTATGGACCTAAGTCCTCTGAAACTCAAATTATGGTAGAGTCTATGGATAGTTTGCTAGGTAGTATTTTAACTAAAATAAAATATCTGGATATATACCCAGATTTAAATGTTGTTGTAACCAGTGATCATGGCATGGCTCAAACAAGTTTCAAACGACAGATTCCGCTTAAAAAGTATATCGACATGGAATATATCAAGATGGAAGGCTCTGGTCCTTATTCTTTCCTGAGCAGCGCATCAATAAATAAACTTGAAGATGCCTATAATACACTAAGAAAAATTCCTCATTTAACAGTCTACCTGAAAAATGATATCCCGGATCGATGGCATTTCAAGAATCATTACCGCATTAAAGACCTACTGGTTCTAGCTGATGAAGGTTGGACTGTTGTGGAGACTGACCACGGCCCTTTATCATACATGTCAAAGGGAACTCATGGTTATGATAATTCCTTGCGAAGCATGCATGCCATTTTTCTCGCCCAGGGACCTGCTTTCAAGATCAACTACAGTGCATCTGTTATAAAAAATATCGATATTTATCCCCTGATTGCCCACATTTTGAAATTGGAATCATTTCCCGGGATCGATGGAAGACTAGAAAACGTTCAAGGGTTATTGAAACAGTAAAATTATTTATTCGATTTTGCTTGATTTGCTACAGCCTGTATTGCCGCTCTAATTTTTTTCTGGTCGCCTATATAATAGTGCCGAATTGATCTTAGCTTATCATCCAATTCATATACCAGCGGAGTTCCAGTTGGAATATTGAAGTCCACAATTTCTTCATCAGATACATTATCCAAGTATTTTACTAATACCCGTAATGAATTCCCATGGGCACAAATCAACACTTTTTTTTCTTTTTGAAGATCAGGAACTATCGATCCATGCCAATAAGGTAGAAAACGTTCCACTGTGTCTTTCAAGCACTCACTAACGGGAAGATCTTTTGTATCCAAATCAGCATACCGGTCATCAAACTGAGGATGTCGTTTGTCTTCCAAGTCTAAAACCGGGGGAGGAATATCATAACTGCGACGCCAAATATGTACCTGCTTTTCACCAAATTTCTCTGCTGTTTCTACTTTATTCAGTCCTTGGAGAGCACCATAATGCCGTTCATTTAGCCGCCAGTTTCGAAACACTGGAATCCACATGAGATCCATCTCATCCAGTACTAGCCATAGTGTACGAATAGCCCGAGTCTGTACTGAGGTAAAGGCCACATCAAAGGTATATCCCTTTCCGTTCATAATTCGACCTGCTGATTGCGCTTCTTCTATACCTTTAAGAGTCAAATCCACATCGGTCCAGCCAGTGAATCGGTTCTCCAAATTCCATTGACTCTGACCATGGCGCAATAAAACCAGTTTTATCATATATTACGTTTTATCAACATTATGCTAGTTCAAAATTCACAAGTCTATTTTATTTGCGAAAGAATTATTTTTGTAGATTGTATCCATGTGTGGTCGAAAAACATTAACACATGATATGCATTCGATTATTCAAGAACTGGCTATTGATGAATGGATAGACCCTGACAGCTATTCTCTGAGTTATAATATTGCACCCACGCAACAATCACCTATTCTAGTCTTTGAAAATTCTCGGCGAATCGTAAAACCTATGCAGTGGGGTCTTGTACCAAACTGGTCTAATAAGCAAACTATCGGATCTAAACTAATCAACGCTAGAGCAGAAACATTAACTAATAAACCATCTTTTCAAAATCTATTGGCTAAAAACCGCTGTGTTGTGATCACCGATGGGTATTATGAATGGAAATCCAGCAGGGAAGAAAAGCACCCTTATTATTTTCACCATCCCCAAAAACTGTTGCTCCCTATGGCTGGATTATGGTCATCCTGGGCATCATCAGAAGGAAACATAATTTTGACCTACACTATCATTACCACTCATCCCAAGAAAGATTTTGCTTATATACATAACCGCATGCCAGTGATTCTAGACCCCAGTTTAATAACAACTTGGATAGATGTGGAATCGTATTGCTTTAATGATACAATGAATATGTTAGAACCATACCCGCATTCTTTGACCGTTTACCCGGTTAGCCAAAAAGTTAACAATCCTCAAAACAACTCACCGGATTGCATTATTAATATCCGTGATATATCAACTTTAAATTTGTTCTAAATAAGGATAGATACTGTAATACTAATTAATTTTCATAAAATCCAAGAGCAACAATAAAGTTATTTAGTTGGGTTTTATTGATCCAAATAATTTGTCTAAATCAAGTCCCAAGCCTATACCTGCTGAGATCCAACCTGTGAATATTTCATCTTTTGGTACACCATAACCACGGCTATAAAAAGAAATAAAAACCGGCAGAGGCTCAAAATGATAATCCAAATTACCACCCACCGTAACACCAAATCCGGTTTGGTATGAGCCAGCAGCTAATGTGATGGTTTTACTTAATCGTTTTCCGCCCAAAGGTATTAGTTTATCAAGATTCATGTGTGCTCCTAGCAGGTAGGCTGTTCCTTGAAATGTGATCGTGTTAATTCCGGATGATTGGAAAAAATAATTGAAAATTTCTACGACCAAGTTTGTTTGAATTCGACCGATGTTCATCTTAAAGGGTGTCAGGATAGATATGCCCATCGACGCTTTGGTTGTATCATAATCTTCCTGCAACAAAGTATCTACGTAAACAGGGTAACTCCACAGTCCAATAATACTGGATTCAGTGACTATTCTTTTGGCTATTGCTACAGTAACCGCACCTTCATCTAATACATCTTCATAAGGTTTCAATAGATCGGGATTAATATCTCCAAAGTTCGCCCCCAAAGCAAAGCCGAGGCTACCCCACCCTGTAATCGTATTCTCACCTAGCTCATTAAAAGCCGCCAATGATTGAGCATAGATACCCATGTATAGCCGGCTAGGCAATAAATGATAACCAATCGACGCACTAAGTGATAATCCATAACCCATAGAGAGCATACCAGCTCCAATTCGAAAAGCTGTTTCAACATTTTCAGGTACCCAGTCATATTTTATATCAAGATTATACTGCATTGCCGCCAGGGCACCGATCCCTTCTATAATAGCATTTGTATCAGTCAAGGCAATTTTATAGGAAACTAATTCCACTCCTAAACTTAATTTCTTTTCTCTGATGGTCATATTGCCTCGCGGAGCAAAAAACACTCCAAAAATTGGATAGGGATCAGTCCTACTTAAGGATGATTCATATAATAGTGGAAAACCGTACCAGCCAAGACCTAGCACAGGGCTGATATATGTTACAGTGTCTTCTTCGATTTCAACATCTTCCATAATCACTATGGTATCAGGTTTCCACTCAAAGCGGTAGGCATGTACATCTGGATATGATATTGGTAAAATTCGACTTTCAATTTCTCTACCAGTCCCATCAAAAATTATTTTAATTGTTTCATCTCGCTCGAAATAAGTATCAAACTGAACCGTTTGAATTAGCTGGTCCTGGGCATTCTTATAATGTATCTCTCGCAACCATTCCCCATTTTCCATGAACAAAAGATGGCGACCTACCAAGCTGCTATCGGATCGAAAATAGGACGAGCGAATGATCTCCATAGACAAAACTGAATCGATCCGCTGGTAATAGTGAAACCGGTAAAAATAATACCGAACACCCTTCGCATCAAAAACATCTACTCTGGATGGCCGTCCGTCTTTGGTGCTCTTTACTATTGCCTTCCATCCAGATTTGACTTCGCTCAATTTATGGGAAAATAACAAACTGTCAATTCTAGTGATCATACCATTCTGGTGAAACTGGATACTATATGCAGAGCGAGTGCCAGAACGGTTCCAAAGTAGATGCCAAGAGTCTATTGGTTTAGCATCATTATCGTATCGAGTAACAATTTTAATACGGTCATTCTTATCCCATTCAGTACCAAAAAATGGCTGGGCAAGATAAAAGTCCCTTGGATGTTCACCTTTGAGCAAACGACGATATGAGTTCCAATAGCTATAATATTTTTTTGGCCTAATTTGTTTTTCCTTTTGTTCCTTTTCTACATTATTAGAAGAAGGGAATAAGAAACTAATCGCACATAGCTCTAGAAAAATAAACCACAGCCTGTAGATCTGGCGACCGCCTATGCGACCCCCCAGCTAATCAGCATGATCAGCAGAAAAAAAAGGCTAAATCCGACCCAACTTCCGGCACTGATACTACGCTGGTACGCCAACACATCCTCATCCAGGCTTTGATAGTTTAAAACAATTTCCTGCTCCTTTCCTTCAGCAACAAACACATCTAATATTCCCATACGCAGAATATTGTCCATCATTTTATCCTGAGGAGTTCGAGGATGTGGCATAAGTGCTGGATCAGTTGGGAAATAGCCCACTTGATGCCATCCGGGGAGAACATCAATTGCATACTCCAATGGTGATTTACCCACTAGTTTATTATCCACATAAATGGGGAGATCTTTGGTATCACAAAGAATACGGATACTTGATCGTTCCCGGGCTTCTTTCCAAGATGAAGGATGTCGCCAGCGATCTTTCATAACATCAAAAGTGTCGGGCAATTCCTCAACAATAAACGACTGCACTAGTTCACCTTTCTCCAGCGTTTCATCCGCCTTATCTTTACCATAATTAAGCACAACTAGAAGGTTTTTACCTTTAGCGTGACGGATAAGCTGGTATGAGTCCAAGTTACGAGCAGTATGAAAAATAATCTGCATTGACCCATCCGTTTCAGCAGCATCTACCGAAAGAAGTGGATAACTATATTCTTTCTTAACTATGTCAGATGATGGCAGGGATACATTGAAAAGGCTCAGGGTAAACCAGTTTTGACGGTCGATCCAACCTGAAATATCATCTCGGTCTATAGACTGATCAAATATAATAGTAACCTCCACACCAGTGGGTTCCGATAATATGTCGATATGAAGGATTGCTGATTGCGACTGTGCTTTTAAAAATGATAAAAAAATAAAAAAGATTGATATTAAACAGGACCTCTTCCGAATCCTCAGAGCGGTAGGAGGCATAGCTAGCCAGAATTTTCTACTTTATCCTGAATAAATTTAAATGTCACTTTTTGGGTTCTTCCTTTTGTGACATATACATCACGATAATCAGGCATTGGTATTCCATATTTATTTTTCTTGGGTGCACCAGGAATATCTATACGAATACGATGCCAACCTGGGGTTACAGGTACTCGGCTCGTCAATGGTGTTTTCCCCATTTTTTTGCCATCAAGATATATAAACACATCAAGCAGATCACATCTAATTTTTAAGAAAGTTTTTCGTCCAGACACATTAGGGAGCATATGGTATGCCAATACTTTAGCTTCCGGTATTTTGGTATATTTTGGTTGTTCTTTTTTCTTTTGTGATTTTGCTGCTGATTTTTTCTGTTTTATTTTCTTTGATCTCGGCTCCAGACGTTCTCTTTTATTAGACAGTGATTTCTGTGGTTTAGATAGCTTCTGCGGATTGTTTCTCAAACTAACATCTCTAAATTCATCAGCAGAAATTGGGTCAGAATCTTCAGATATATTTTTTGTTATATTCACAGAAACACTATCAGGGGCGGGTGGTCCAAATTGCAAGAGTTGTGAATCAGCCATTATTATATCTGCTGCGGACTTATCAGGAAGGTTTTCTGTTGCTATAATATTTATTTTTTCATTTCCAGCCCAGTGTTTATCCCAAATATCCAGCTCTACTGACTCAACCGAATTATTATCATTTTCGGTGCTATACCAATTATCATACCAAACAAAATATTTTCCCGATCCATATTTTTCCCGAGCATATACAAATGATTCGTGAAAAGGTTGACCAGTTGCTTCCTGCTCTGGCAAATAAAATATTTTATTAATATTTACCTTTTCTGATTGCTTGATATCAGTGACCGTTCTTCTATCTAATTCACGCCATATCTGGACAAGAAAAACCCGAGATGAAGTCGAATGAAATATTTCAAAGTCGACGATGGAATGTTCCAGTAGAAAACCTAACTGCACTGATTCTTGATTCTGAATCCCTTCAATTTCTAATAGAGGAGATTCTGCCTTGAGGTTATCGAGCACATTTTTATCTAATACCGCACTATTGATCGTCAAATAAAACCAATTCTCTTGTCCCACCCATCCGGCAATATTCCCTACTTCGGGAACATGGCTAACAACAACCCGTATCAATAAGCCGTTGGTTTTTTGATGATAGGTTACCAATTGAACTTTGTGGGCATTTATTTCTCCCAACAAAGATGAAATAATCAAAGTAAAAATCCAGCGTTTTATTTTAAATATCCTTCAATTCCTGCTGTAGTTTCATAATTTTATTCAATTCTACCTTCGGGTTTCGTTCTTGCGCCTCTTTTTCACGAATTTTAATACGAAGTTCATCTATTTTTTTCTTTATCGGGACCAATTTTAATGTTTTCAGACAGTCATTCACAATTTGTTCAGGCAGATCCGTATCTCGCTCACCAAACAGGATTTCAGTAATAATTTCCCGTTCTATCTTATCAGTAAAATACTCGATTATTGCAGCCATGTCCACCACCATTTTCCCCTTTAATAAATGCTTGGCTAATCTTTGAAGTAGGGGATGTGTAAACATATTTATATTCACTTTCGTTCTTATTTTGCTACGGATTTCCACATTTTGACTAACTAATAATTGGAGCAGTTCTATTTGTGCTTTTTCCTCCCTGGATGTAAATCCAATGTGTGTAGATCTTGATATTGGATCTTTATTGATTATTTGTGTATAGGCCTGTTGTTCTCTCATAATCTTGACTAAATCAGACTCATTTACCTTTAATTGTTCAGCTAAAACTCTAATCAAATCATCCCGAAAGATATTGTCGTGAATTTCTTTTATCTCTCGTACTAAACTATAAATATATTCCCGTCGAGCTGCGCCCTTTAAGTTTGGAGCCTGATAAAATTCCAAATGAAAATCCAGGAAATCTTGAGCATTCTCAATATTGATCTTCACTTCTTTCTGACCATTTTCCCGTATCCAGTCATCTGGGTCAAGCCCATCAGGTGGGCGTACTACTTGTGCTTCTAGACCCGCTTTGAATAAAACAAACCCAGCGCGAACTGTGGCTGTACCGCCCGCATTATCGCCATCATAAAGTAATATTACTTTTTGGGTAATTTTAGACAATTGCAAAGCATGTTTCTGTGTGAATGCTGTGCCGGACATAGCAACAACAGGGTAGATCCCCTCTTGGTAAATCTGAAGAAAATCCATGTATCCTTCTACAAGGATAGCATATTTTGCCTTTCGAATTGCATCCCTCGTGGCATGAATTCCATAAAACACATTACTTTTTTTGTATAATGGTGTTTCCGGTGAATTCAGGTATTTTGCTGGGTCATCAGATTTAAAAATACGACCACCAAAGGCTATGATTTTCCCCGATGGATGAAAAACTGGGAACATAATCCTGGCACGAAAACGGTCAAAGGTTCCCTTATCCGTATGGGAAAATAATCCGGATTTCACCAGCTCATCTGCTGATAATTCATTAACATTTACATGATTGCTTAACTGATCCCATCTATCAATGGCGAAACCGATTCGAAATTGTTTTAATATATCTTTGGTCAAGCCTCGTTCTAATAAGTAATTCAGTGCTTGTTCACCCCGTGGCGAGTAAAGATTATTCATATATAATTTTGCTGCTTGTTCATGTAATTCATACAAACTTGAAAATATTTCTAAACTATCTTTGCCCTGTTCATATTTAATTGGAATATTATAACGTTCAGCTAGGCTTACTACCGCTTCAGGAAATGTGACCTTCTGATATTCCATTAGGAATGAAAAAACATTTCCGCCATTACCGCAACCAAAACAATGATAGATCTGTTTAGCCGGAGCGACGCTAAAAGACGGGGTTTTTTCATCGTGAAATGGACACAGACCAAAATAATTTGTTCCCCTCAAGCGCAAATTGACCACTTGGGAGACAATATCAACAATATCCGCTGAGATACGGACACTATCAATTGTTTCCTGGGGAATTCTAGCCATTAGGGTTGAATTAATTGATGTAAATAGGCTTCACTCGTTACAACCGGATCATCCCACCCAAAAAAATCGACTATTTCTACACGTATCTTGTTCCCTTTACGGGCAATGACTGAATTACGTTCGATAATATCGGTCCATTTTTCCATAGGCAATAAAGCAAGCAACCAGACAAAGACAATGACCATCATAAACCCTTTTACCATTCCAAAAATAAACCCAAATGAATTATTAACCCAGCGGTTCGCTTTAGAGAGCAGGGCAATATGAAAAAATCTGGTTAACAATCGTATGGTTAATATGGTTAACGAAAATATCCCTGTAAATCCCAGGAATACAGCAAATCTTTGATCCATGGCTACAAAGTTTATGATCAGCTCAGAAAGTACAATACTGTTCTGGGTAGAAAATAAAACAGCAAGTATTAAACCAATTAGCCGTCCTAATTCTTCTATTAAGCCACGTTGAAAACCGATCACTCCCATAAGGACGAGAAAGCAAACGGCCAGCCCATCCAAAAACCAATTCATTTATTGGAGTAATTCTCGAACGATCGTATTGGCCTTCTTGCCATCCAACTTCCCGGCACCGCGCTGCATAACCAAAGCCATTACTTTTCCAATAGATGTTATATTTGTTGCCCCAGTTTCCTGAATAACAGCTACTATAAGTTGCCGAATATCATCTTCAGACATCATTTCCGGCAAATAAGTTTCTAGTTCAGCTAGTTCAGTTTCTTCTTTAGTGGCTAATTCTTCCCGATCCGCATTCCGAAAAACATCTGCTGATTCTCTGCATTGCTTTACCAATGTTTGAATAACTTTTATAGAATCCGAATCCGTGAGATCACCCCCACCTTCAATCTTTTTGTCCTTTAACTTTGATAATAATATCCTAAGTGCATTGGTTTTAATTTGACTACCAGCCTTCATAGCTTCATACATATCCTGTTGAACCTGATCCATAAGAGACATAGATCTGTTATCCTTCTTGATCCATACGCTTCATAGATAAAAGTAAAAGATCTTTATTCGTCTCAAACCCTATGAATCGCCTACCGTAACGCTTAGATGCCACCCCTACATCACCACTGCGCATAAAAGGATCCAAAACCCAATTCAGTTTAAAACTGCTGGCAGCCAGAATCTTGGATAATAATTTATCTGATCTTCGTCTGTTTTCATCAGTTATATCAGGAATATCTATCCAAAAATTTGTTTGTGATCGATTTTCTGATTCGGCGATCAATTCCTTACGGTCAGATTCCAAATTAACTGCACGTAGATTAAACAAAAAATCTTCGCTTTTAGTTGCAAACCAAATATCTCCTAATTCATTTTTCCAGGTTGGATTTCTGGATTGATCTTTACTCTGTTTATTTCGCCATGTGATGCGTGTTTGAACCATGAAATGGTTACTAAGCAATCCATGGTACATACCGGATACTGACCAACCACACAATAAATATAATCCGCCAGTATTTTTTAGTACCCGATAAGATTCATCCAGCCATTGTTCATTCCACTCATAATATTCCTGGAGTGTCATTCGGCCTCCTCGATCATCTATTCCATCCCAAGGGTCTTTAGGTGGTTCAGCAATGATCAGATCAATAGATTGATCAGGCAACTTTATTAATCCATCACTGCAGGTTGCAAGAAATAGTCCTTCTTTCATCTGGTCGGACGTCATAGAAATGTCATTCACAGTTTGGACAGCTGGCAAGTACCGGTTCAAATCATTAATTGTCAGCCCGGGATAGGTCTCCATTGGATTTGTAAAAAGTGGTTTAAAGGATTCTTTTTCAGAGTCCGGCATATGGAAATTTAAATCGCTTTCAGAATCGTAAACAATCCACAGAAAAAATCTTTAGTGTCATATGAGAATTTTTCAATTTGAATGGTTAATAAATTAAAAAAATATACCAATATAATATTTTCACATTAATCTTGTTAATTAGAATAATTATTCGAGTTATGCTGTAACCCCTGTTCATTTAGATTTTTTGATTACCATTATAAATTATTTAACCATTTGTAAATTAGTTCTATGAAACCTATTAAAGAATCTGGGACAATAACTTTTGTGTTATTGATGTCAAATATGATTGTTTAGCTAAATTCACTGAGGTCAAGACCAATCCCGAAAATAGTCTATATCAAAGAATCGATATAATTAAACAAAACAATATACTTTTGAGAAGATTTTAATGGTATTAAAAGAGAGAGTACTATTTATATGCACAGGTAACAGTTGCCGTTCCCAGATCGCTGAAGGCCTATTCCGGGACATGGCTGGAAATCAATTCGATGTCTACAGTGCTGGGACCCATCCATCCCGAGTGCATCCGGCATCTATAATAGTCATGGCTGAGTGTGGGATAGATATATCACATCACACCTCGGACAGTATAAATAAATACCTGAACAAAGGCATAGATATTGTCATAACAGTCTGTGATAATGCCAGACAGGCCTGTCCTACCTTTCCAGGAAATGTAAGGCAAATTCACTGGGGCATTGATGATCCTTTCAATGGGTGGGAAACTGAACCTGCTGAATTGGTACCATACCGAAAAACCCGCGAAGAATTAAAAAACAAAATTAATGATTTTTTGAACTAAGTAAATACTCCCTGCTCAATCAACTGACTCCTTATTACAAAATCTATTACTGTTACAGAGACACCTGCTGATCTATCATACATTTAAGTTGTGAATTTCCTCAAAATATTATCCAGCGTGTTATCGCCAATTTCATCAAGTTCATAGGTAACTCGAGTGGATGGATGTTTGATATTAATGATACGGCGCAGATCAATGGGCGTACCTATAATAACAGCGTCACAATCAGCACTATTGATAGTCTCCTCCAAATCACGTACCTGATCATCCCCGTAACCCATTGCTGGGAGCACAGTACCAATATCGGGGTAATGATCGAATGTTTTTGCAATTGAACCTTTGGCAAAGGGTCTTGGGTCTACCAATTCAAGAGCTCCGCACTGATTGGCAGCTATCACACCGGCACCGTACTTCATTTCGCCATGGGTCAAGGTGGGACCATCTTCTACCACCAGAACTCGGTTTCCAGTTATGATACCAGGATCATCGACCGTAACCGGTGAAGCCGCATCCAAGACCGTAGCTTCTGGATTAACCTTCGCGATACTGAGACGGAGTTCTTCCACATTTTCCGGATCGGCGGTCCTTATCTTATTAATAATGACCACATCTGCCATTCTCAGATTGGTCTCTCCAGGATAGTATTGGGTCTCGTGACCGCTACGGTGAGGATCTGCAACCACAAAGAGTATGTCGGTTTGGTAAAAGGGCATATCATTATTACCACCGTCCCACAGGATAACGTCTGCTTCCTGTTCCGCTTTTCGAATGATAGCTTCGTAATCTACCCCTGCATAAACAATGGTACCTCGGTTAATATGCGGTTCATATTCTTCCATTTCCTCAATCGTACAATCGTGTTTTTCTAGGTCATCAAGACTGCTGAAGCGCTGTACAGTTTGGGCAATCAGATCTCCGTAGGGCATGGGATGCCGGATAACGGCTACTTTCATTCCAGCATTTTTGAAGATCTTTGATACTTTCCGGGTGGTCTGACTTTTCCCGCACCCCGTCCTGACCGCACAAATACCTATCACAGGTTTAATACTCTTGATCGCGGTACGAGACATACCCATCATCTTAAAATCAGCACCAGCAGCATTTACCATGGAGCCCAAATGCATCACATCTGCATGTTTTATATCTGAATAAGAAAAAACCACTTCAGCCGCATGATAGCTTCGAATCAGATTGATTAATTTACTCTCATCATGTATAGGAATCCCTTCTGGATAAAGCTTGCCGGCTAATTCCGAAGGATACAAACGACCTTCAATATTTGGAATCTGTGTTGCGGTAAAAGCCACCACTCGATACAGGTCATTATCTCGGTAATAAGTATTGAAATTATGAAAGTCACGACCAGCAGCACCCATAATAATTACGTTTATCTTTGCCATATCAAATATCTCCAAGCATTCCTATTTAAACAAAAGCACAAATTTACTAATCGATTTACAGCACCAACTAAAAAATTAACTCATTAGGTTAAACGCTTGAACCATACAAAATATGTTCAGATTACTCAGATTCTCTGACATAGATAAATGGAACAATTAGGGTTATATTTCATAAACTACCTATCAACAGACAGGAGAGTAGAAACAAAATGAAAAATCTTTTTATTATTTTCATAACAGGAATTGTATACTTCAACTGCGCTGGCCCAATACCTCCTTCTATGCCTATATCGGAGCCAGGCAACAAATTGACTTTGGGTACCGTTCAAAGTCAGGTCAAGGAAGGTATGACCCAGACAGAAATTCTTTCTGTTCTTGGATCACCAAATATCGTCACCAAAGGCTCAAAGGGGAATGAGGTTTGGACCTACGATAAAATAGGCAACAATCAATCTGCCGCGGCTTCTTCTACCTATGGATCTCGTACTCTTGATCAGGGTTTCTGGGTCTTTCTATTTGGTGGTGTAAGCTCTAGATCTTCTACAAGTGCTAACACTGAGTCAAAATCATTGACGGTGATTATTTCCTTCGATGAGAATAAGAATGTCTCAAACGTTACTTATCAAAGCCTGAAATATTAATTTGATGCGCTGTCTAGTTCAGCCCCGGACAGTTAATGGAAGATTACTATATATCTCCCTGACCATTTATCTATCATCAGCATTATCATTATACGCTGCACCGCCTCAATCCAAACCATCCACAGCTGTAGCACGCACCTTGCAGACCCGAAATTTTTCTGCAGATATGAAAACTGCTCTTAAAGCATCCATAAATGCGCTTCAAGATCTTGATTATACAATCGATGTACTAAATTCAGATGTAGGACTGATCACCGCCAGCCGAACCACGGAAGAAAAAAAAGCAGTGGTCTCAAAAGATGGAATAGAAACTGGCCCATCTCATAAAATGGACGAAGCAGAAGCAAAACGAGATGCTTGTATTTCAGCTATTGGTTTAGCTATTGTTGCTGGAATATTTGCCATTATCATTGGGGCCCTGTTTGGAAAATCAGATAAGGATGATGGTGATGATGAAAAATCATCTAGCAGTAGTTCCGGCAAGTGGCGCAGCTCAAGCAAAAGTAGTTCTAGTGGAGGCACCACTATTAATAAATACTATACCAAAGATAGTGGACCAGAAGGTCCGCGCATCTACCGCTATAAGGTTACTGTGAACCTGGAAGAAATAAACCAGGGAACTACAGAAATTCGGGTCAGCGCCAGTGGAGAGTTAGAGCAGGATGGGAAAATACTTGAGTCAGGAGGAATACACGAACCAGAATTCTTTAAGAGGTTCTTTGCTTCCATGAATAAATCGCTATTCCTGGATGAGAATTTTCCAACCAATTAATGAGTTTCTCTGTTATATAAAAAAGACGAGTATGTTCTTTAATTAATTGGGTATAACAGGAAAAGATCTTTTAAATCCCAAATCCAATATTAAGGTTTATACTGGGAAATGCGCTGGTGTCAGGATATAGGTCTTCAATTATTGTATAGCGAACGTTTAGGATGGCTGTTAAAACAAGTATTTTGAACTGTAGCCCTGCCTGTACATGAAAGCCTTGTACTGTTTCAGAATTTTCTTCCATATAGTCTAAGATCTTATTCGCCATTGCTTCTTCATCAAACTCTTCAAAAAGATCTTCGCCAAGCAAACTTTCCATCAAATTTAGTGACATGAACGGAGCAGCTATATGCTGGTTCATGCCTGCACCAGCATGAAGGTCTACGCCTCCTAATACAGGAATACTTAGATCCAATAAATTTGTCCGAACGGTATAATAAACAGATGCCCTTGCCCATATAAAATCCGTTAACCCGGTGTTTACAACCATTTCACCATCATCAAACGCATCATCTACATTACTATCAAGATAATTCTGAAAATCAAACTGGTATTTATTGCCAACGGCTTGGAAATCAACTTCCAGATCTATGAATGGAATCACATCCAGGTACAAGAACCCACCAACACCTGCACTATTCTCGAAACCATTACGCACAATTCTAACTTCTGTTCGAGTTAGACTTGATACCTTAGAATCACTGCCTGCATTTACCAAAATCTGATCATAGGCTACATTCAGACCGAATCCCGCGATGGCAAAGACCGATACTGGGAACAAACAAATAAAACCAGCAACAATTATTTTTTTCATGTTCATATTCTCCTAGATATTAAAGCATATACTCGGAAGATTTTACACAGCTTAGATTAATAAAGGAACATCTCTCTATTTATCATTGAAATCCCGCTTTTGTCCTGAATAAATTGCCCCTTACTTTTATTCCATGAACCGCAGCATACTTCTACCTGTCATTCTAGTTGGAGCTATTTTGTTTTCTCAGGAGCTCATATGGCCCACCAACGCCGGTCATGCGTATTCATCCAATTTTGGTGAGTACCGAGACGACCATTTTCATATGGGTCTCGACATCAAGACCAATGGTAGAACTGGTTATGAGGTCTATGCGATAGAAAATGGATTTATCTCCCGCATTGTATCCAACTTCGACGGCTATGGCAAAGCGCTATATCTAAAAACTATTAGTGGGCACATTGCTGTCTACGCACACCTGGATAAATTTAGCCCAATTCTTGAAAAGGTCTGGAAGCTTCAGCAATCCCGAAGTAAAAGTTACATGGTGAATGCCAATTATTCATCTCGCGAATTCCAGGTCAAAAAAGGTGACGTCATCGGCTATACGGGGAATACTGGTTCTTCATTCGCTCCCCACTTGCACTTTGAACTTCGTAATAGCCAGAACGAGCCGCTGGATCCTTTAAGTAACGGGTTACTGCGAACAGATGGTGTGACCCCTATCTTGAATAAACTCGCTTTTATTCCCTTATCCAGGGAAGCATTGATCAATTCCAGCCCGCTGACCCAAATCATTCCCCTCTTTCGAGATAAAAGCGGTATATATCTTTTTGCGGATACATTAAGCACTCTAGGAGATTTTGGACTGGCAATCCAGGCAGTGGATAAACGAGAAGGAGCAAAGAATGTTTATCAGTTCCACCGTGCCGAGCTTTTCATAAATGGAAAATCAGTTTTTAAGCTTGTTTATGACCGCATTCCCTATACACAATCCAGCAGCGCTAAAACACTGATACAATTTGGGATCAAACGGGAAAATCTGGGTGAGTTCCAGAAACTCTACCGGCTCCCAGAGCATTCTCGCGTGGCTATTCACGACACGGATGATAGCGGTGTGCTACGGCTTGATCCCGGATATCATCAGATTGAAATAAATATCCGGGATGCAGCAGGGAATGAAGCTCTTGCCAAAGGTGTTCTGGTAGGTGCTTTCCCCATATCTCTTACCGTAGATGAAATACAAAGGGACGAAAAAGTGGTCACGTTGGCAATCAGTCCCAAACGAGGAGGTCTGCCGGTCCGAGACGCTACAATCTATAGTTTTACACCTTTTGGTTATCCCGATCTGAAACTAAAAAATTTACATACTCAACGAGTAGGTAAAAGTCTTCATGTATCGATACCGCTGAAAGATACTGAAAATAGAATAATGCAGATCCTGTGTGTCAATCAAATTGGAGCTATGGCATCACCAGTTCACTGGGAAAATTATAAAACACCTGCCAGTGTGATAGATCTTTATCCTGGTCTGGACATATCCCACACAGAGCGAGGTGTTTTTTTCCAAATCAAAATGGACCAATATTCTTCAGCAAGCGCCATACTTAAGCTGTCTAATGATAATACGTTTCAAACCTATCCACTAACCCAGATACAGCCAACGGTCTTCCTATCTGAAATGCTACCGGTTCAATATCTACGGGATATCAAATTTGTAGATGTTTCTCTATCGCACGGAGGTTATTCCCGAGAAACACGCTTTAATTTCCAACCTGGTATTGCTGAGCCTGGTATAAAGACCGTCATCCTGTCACGCGATAGGAACTGTTCCATCCAGACCGTCTCCAGAACCGTTTACGCTCCCACTGCGGTCTGGATCGATAAGGTAAATAAACATGCCCCAGTTGATATTGGCTATCATCTTTCCCCAGTCTATCAATTGCAGCCTTTTAACCATGCCCTTCAGGATTCCTTTTTGATCGGATTGCGTTATGAACATCAATATTCAGGTCACTCTAAAATGGGTATATATTATTATGACCGGAAAGAACAACAATGGATCTATACCCCAACAAAAAACAACCCCAAGCGACAAATTCTTACTACATCCCTAGACCAGTTTGATGCCGTTACAATTATCCAAGACCTAGAACATCCAAAGATCTTGAAAACTATTCCGGCTCACGGTGGGCATTATAAGACCGAGGATATTACTAAGATCAAAATTGATGTGGATGATGACCTTTCGGGAATAGAAGCAAAAGAAGCTTCCTTTTCCCTGACATTAGATGGACAGTCGGTTTATTTTGCCTATCAGCCAGTTATAAAACAGCTTTCATACACAATGGACAGAACACTTCAATCCGGTAACCATAAATTCGGAGTGACCGTTCGAGACCAAGTCGGTAATGAGATCCACAAAACAATTTTATTCTCGATTGACTAGTGTTTTTCCCTTATAAAGATGATAATCCAAGTGTGTTGATCCCTTATGTGAATTACGGAATTATCGGTCTAAGCATTATCATATTTATTGGTCAAACAATGATATCACTACCTGACCCAGGAGTTAGTATAACATTAATAAACGTATTTGGCTTTGTGCCTAAAGAATTCAACTTTCTTGACATATTAACATCCATGTTTATGCATGGTGGTTTATTCCACATACTGGGTAATATGTGGTTCCTTTGGATCTTTGGTGATAATGTAGAGAGTGCTTTGGGACATGTTCGATACCTTGGGTTTTATTTATTCTGTGGTTTTGGTGCTGCTATTAGTCAATTCCTGAGTAATCCTTCATCATCGATTCCTATGGTGGGAGCAAGCGGTGCTATTGCGGGTGTATTGGGAGCTTATATGCTCATGTATCCCCGGGCCAGGGTACATGTCTTCATTATATTTTTCATTATTACAACAATTGCTGTTCCGGCACAGGTTGCCATAGGCGTATGGTTTCTTGTACAACTGACAAATGGTTTAGGTACGATTGGTCTTGGTTCCGGCGGTGTGGCCTGGTTTGCTCACGTTGGAGGATTTATAATCGGGGCAGCAACACAAAAGATATTTCGAACATTTCGAATCGAATAATGGTAAATGATCAATTAATTCAAAAAGCTATAAAAATGCGTTCTCGGTCCCGTGCACTATACTCCAATTATAATGTCGGGGCTGCCGTAGAAACAGAAAACGGGGATATCATTGGTGGATGCAACGTGGAAACTAGTAGCTATGGGCTTACCTGCTGTGCTGAGCAAGTGGCACTGTTTCGTGCTATTTCAGAAGGGTATAATTCTTTTAAGGCTTTTTCCGTTGCCACTGAAAATGGAGGTATGCCTTGTGGAGCTTGTCGTCAGGTAATCTGGGAGTTATGCGGAAATATCCCGATCTACATCTGTAATAAGAACGGGTTAATTAAATCTGTAACATCTAAGGACCTTATCCCTGATCCTTTTGATAATACTAAATTAATGTGAAAAAATGTATTCTAATTGGAATTGCTGGCGGTTCAGGCTCTGGAAAAACATCATTAGCCATAAAATTATTAAAAGAATATGGGAATAATAAATTAGCAGTTATCGAACAAGACTCATATTATAAAAACCTTGCTCACCTGACATTTGATGAACGGGCGATCTATAATTATGATCATCCGGATGCAATCGATATCGATCTATTTCAATCTCAGCTTAGCACTCTGTTGAATGGAAGAAATATTAATATACCTATTTATGATTTTTCACAGCATGTCCGGCTCAAGAATACCAAAATGATCACACCATTTCCGGTTATCATTGTAGAAGGAATCCTAGTCTTGTATTTTCAACAGTTGCGTCAACTTATGGTTATAAAAATATA
>ERZ651768.1108-NODE-1108-length-19990-cov-4.969015_pt1 | contig 19990 bp, 15 predicted proteins | sample MGYA00514754_ERZ651768 | MGnify/ENA metagenome assembly ERZ651768
GCTTACTTTTTCGCAAAAAAACTACATAAAAAAATAAATATACCAATTGGAATAATTCATTCCAGCTGGGGAGGTTCCGATGCTGAATCATGGATTAGTCAAAAAAAATTAAAAATGGTACAAGACTTTAAAGAAGATTCATTAAAACCAATGAGAATTATATCATCTCATAATTCAGAAGATTGGTTTTCAAAATTTAAATCGGTTAAAATGCCTTCAAGTGGTTTTGATTTAACATTAGCGACCTATTTTGAAAGAGCTGATCCGGGAATAAACTATCTTGACTATTTTATCGATTATTGGAGAAACATTGATTTTGAAGATAGTGATTATATTGCAACTCAAAATAATTTTAATAGTTGGTCAACGTTAGAATTACCTGGCTCATTGAGTAATATTTATCATTCCAATGATTTTAATGGAGTCACCATTTTAAAAAATGAATTCACAATTGAAATCATAAAAAATGATTATAATATCAACATAGGAACAGTTACGTTAGGTTGGGCGGGTGATTTAAGGGAATATGATTTTTATATTAATGGGAAAAAAATAGGTTCCACCTTTGGAGATAAAAAGAAAGGAACAATGTATTATGATAAATTGAGAGAAGATTACAAAAATAATTATAAAAAATATCCATTTACATATCATTTAGATCAACTGATTCCTGATTCATGTTTAAAAGTTGGAAATAATGAAATTGCAATAAGAGTGATTGGTTCTGGAGATATTGGATTGATATCATTAGCGTCAAATGACTCAGTCAATTTATTAGACAATTTATGGCACTATAAAGTTTCTGCGGAGATCTATAAACAGCTTGATAATTATGAATACCCCTATGCATCATTTTATCTTTATGGTGACTCAGATATTAATATTAAAAAAAGACCATCAATTAATTCATACAATTTCAATGAGCCAAGTAGTTTGTTTAATGGGATGATAAACCCTTTAATCCCTTATACAATTAGGGGGATAATTTGGTACCAGGGAGAGAATAATGCATTTCGGTTCGACAAATATGAAAAATTATTTTCATCATTAATAGAAGATTGGAGAGAAAATTGGGAGAATGATTTACCTTTTTATTATGTTCAAATTGCTCCTTACTTCAATTATTATGGAACAAATGCATATTTACGTGAAGCGCAAAGAAAAGTATTAAAAACGCCAAAAACCGGTATGGTCGTGACTTTGGATATCGGCGAAAATTATGATATTCATCCATCAAACAAGCATGATGTTGGTTATCGACTTGCTCGATTAGCAATTAAAAATCAATACGGTGGAAATCAGATTGAATCAGGACCACTCTTTAAGAAAACTGTCATAATTAAAGACAAGATCAATATTTTTTTCAGTCATATTGGTTCTGGTTTGATTATAAATGAAAACCGTAGGTCTGAGTTTGAAATTTCAGGGGAAGATAAACAATATTTCAAAGCCAACGTCATCAATAAAGGAATGCATCTTGAAGTATTTTCAGAAAAAGTTAATAAACCCATCTACGTCAGATATGCGTGGTCAGACACTTCATCGGCAACTCTTTTCAACGTTGAAGGTTTACCTGCTTCATCATTTTCAAATGAATTTGAATAGCACTCAATCCCCTCATCAAGCTCCATACTTGTAGGGCTTTTTACTTTTGAGATAATTCGACGCCTATTCACCTTCCAACCAATTTTAAAATAGAATAAACAACATCACGCCCCACACTCGTGGTTTTTTTTGTTTGTATAAATTGACCTATTATAAAATTTTACTTACAGGAATCCATTCGGACTGAATTTCAGTCTTTTTACCTGTTTTTGTCCATGTAATAAAGATCTGGTCATCTGTTTTTGCCAATTTTGGATAACCACTTCCTCGCCCAGAATTGATTGGGAAGGAAGTTTGAAATGAAATAGATCCATTTTCAGCATTCAGTGATTTTAAAATGAGTTCACCGTTATCACTTTTCTCTTCAAGCCAACTTACCATCACACTCTTTTTTTCCAACCAGAGAACATCTACTCGACCAATTGCATAACCATTATCTATCTTAATTGGATCACCAAATGATATACCTCCATCTTGTGAAAAAGCCATATTTACTTTTGGTTCATTATTTGGAGCAGTGTACCAAACAATCGCAACTTTATCTCCATTCACTGCCAATTTTGGTCCATTCACAGGACAGCCTGGAATTACCCACCTATCTTCATTGATCGGGTACTGCAATCTGGTGTCATTTACAAATGCCAATTGAATATTTCGCACATCATTGATACTTCTGTCCCGGTATGCAATCAACGGACCCTTGATGGTATTTACAGCTGATGTGGGGCAACACTCACATACCATATCATCCAGCATGATCTCTGGTCCAAGGTTTCCATTTGGATCGATCGTAGATGCATAAAGCCGCATTCCACCGGAACTTAGACTATGATCACTGGTCATCATTGCTCGTGAGTCCAGCCAAATAATTCCTGTCTCACCAAGATACTTAAAAAATGATACAAAACCATGCTCACCTTTGATACCATCACGATGAGGAATAACAGGGTCTGACCAAGTTTTACCGCGATCAACGGACATGGCCACTTTTATATCATAATCATAAGTTCTCTCGCCGCTCATCTCCAGCCATGAGAGAGCGATAGTATCACTACCGACATAGTAGATTTGAGGTAAGTCAGCCCAGTTTTTAAAAAAATGTTCACTTGATACGACTGTATCTTTTGGTGTCCATTTTTCTCCCGTGAATTCAGACATAACTATATGTTTGTTCCCTTCATACCAGATCATCATAAAAGCTCTATCCGTCTCACAAATATTTGGATATGCACTGCCAATTGGGAAATGAGGTATTGGAGGTGTAGTTGTCTTTCCACATGAGATAAAAAATCCCGTAATAATTAATAATAATAGATTTCTTGGGGACCTAATGATCATCGTTAATTTTGATTTTTACGGTTTATGATATCTTCCATTTTAAAATACAAAGCCTATTCCTGTTTGAAATATTATTCCAGTTGCTATTTTTTGTTCATCTTGATTTTCATAAACTGGGTACTTCAGTACGCTCCGTGCCATTACATTTTCTTTATATATCACAAACTCTCAAATAATTTAGCAAATCAGTTCAATCATTTCTGTATGCCAGGGTTTTTTTGTTTGTGGGATAAGTAGTGAGATTAAAACAGATTGAGAGAATAATTATTACCGATAGAAATAAAACCTCCATCCGTTGTTGGGTTCAGGGACCATCTATATTCTCTGATTCCTAAGCATATTAGTGATCAATGATTATTTGATTCCAGAACCGATGGATCCAGGCGCAGGAGAGATATGGGGCCACCACTATTTCCCTCTCGAAAGCCAAATCCGCCAATAACAACGTCTCCATCCTCTAACTCAATGACCGACTGATTCACATGGTTCAATCTGACACTAAAGATAATATTACCAGATTCATCTGTCTTGGTGAGATAGCAGACATCGTCGATGAGATAGTATCCCCCATCTGAGGAAGGTGCAATATCGTAGTAGCCATAGTTACTACTCTCTTCGATATAACAATTTTCCCATGTTATATTACCAGAGCCATTACGCTCCACTAAAAAATTGGTTCTCCAACTATTACAGAATCCTGCCGCAACATAACCACCACTTGGAGCCTCGCAGACAGCATAGAGTAAAGCATCCCCTACCGACTGGTTCTTCTTTTTCCATATCTGTTCACCATCGGAATCTGCCTTTACCATAAAATGTTTATAGGCACCGTGTTGCTCACCCGAATAGCCAACCAGGATAAGACTGCCATCTGAAGTTTCAATTAAAGAATTACCCTCATTGGCCGTAGAGCTGGTAAAGGTTTTTCCCCACATAAATTCTCCACTAATACTGTATTTTCGAAGCATTGCTTTTGAGTTCCAACCATCATCGTTCCAAGTACCAGTAATCACAAAATTTCCATCTTGTGTCTCGATCACATCTCTTGCCCAATCGTTGTTCTCAGCAGTCCCGATCCATTGTCCCCACTCAATGGTTCCTGCACCATCTGTCTTAAAAAGATAAATATCCGGGTAGCAGCCAGGTAGTGTATCACACTCGTAGTATCCTGTTGCAATAAAACCACCATCGGATACCTGACGAACACTATATAAGGCAGTGGAGTTATCATATAACTGGTGCCATTCTTTTTCACCATTTGAATTTGTTTTTATAAGCAAGCCTGTATAATCTGTTGCGCCTGCTATAATAAAACCACCATCGGATGCCTGACGTACACACCAGCTCTCATCCATTCCAGAGTTGCTGGAAAACTCATACGTCCTTATCCATTTAATGGGAATTCCATTGAGGAGATACTCACAGCTTCCATCATCAAACGTTGCAAGACTATCATAATTGTTCGCTGTACTGTCCGTACACCCACAGACCGCATCACCACCTGGTTCCCCGGCGCAATCCTCAGGCTCGGATTCTTCATTGCTACAGGACAGAAGAAAAAATGAAAGAGCAAAGGTCAAAATTTTATGTTTTCTCACAGGTGAAACTTCCTGAAGGTTGTATTTAGTTTGCAATATATACATCGATCTCATACCAATGATAAGAATCGTCCTGTATCAGCAGGATTATACCTATATAGAATACAAGCGGGGGATTATAGTCAGACGAAAAAGATGGTATTGCTGAAATAGTTCTACCCTTTTCAAAACATCAAGCCCCGCCCAGTAGTTGGGTTTATTGTTTGGGAGAGGGGGACTTCTTTAGATTTATTCAATGATTAACCGCATAATATCGCTATTGTTTTTATTATTTTTCGCTTGTAGTGCTAACAATTGTATTGATGAAAGTAAAATCAATTTAGATGCATCCTGTTATGAGGTTTATGCTCCTGTGTGCGGGTGTGATGGAAAAACTTATGATAACGATTGTTATGCAGAAAATAACGGGGTGACTGATTGGTCCGAAGGAGAATGCGAATAACATATGGTGTAATTGAGTAAAAATATTTATCACATCATATCATCCCCTGTCAAGTGGTCGGGTTTTTTGTTTGTAGGATGATGGGTAGATTAAGACTCATCATGAAAAAAATAACCTTTCTTTTACTATTTTTCTCATCTGGCATAAATGCCCAGATAGCATTACCAACTTTTCAGGGTGTTCACACACGTCACGCTACCCCTAATTATGCGTTTAGTTTTGATGGCACAGATGATAGAGTTGATATTGGCACCACATTATTATCAAACATGTCAGCATTCACAATAGTGTTTTGGGCATACTTTAATACTACATCCCCTTCCTATCAAAGCCTTGTGGGGCAAAACGATTGTATCGAAATTTTTTCGAATGGAAATAAAATCATAGCATGGACCCAAACTGCAGGTAACATTACATCCAACTCAACAACTTCAACCAGCAACTGGTACCTCATTGTAGTAATAGGAAATGGCTCAACATTCAAATTGTATATTAATAATAGCCAAGTTGCTTCACGTTCCAAATCAATTACTAACTATGGAAGTAACTCCAATTATACAACTACATTTGGTTCCCGGGTTAAAAATGCTACTGCCAATCCCTTTTATGGTCATTTAGATGAAATCGCCATTTGGTCCAGTGCATTGTCAACTGATCAAATATCCAATATTTATAATAGTGGTACTGGGGTAAATGATTTATCTGGTGATTTTAGTTCTAATCTGATTGGGTATTGGAAATTTGAACAAAACCTTAATGATGGTTCTTCCAATTCAAACAATGGCACTTTTTCTGGATCAAGCGGTACGAATAGTTCGGCAACATATGAAGATGTTACATCCAGCCTATCTTTACCTTAAATCAATAATTCTTACCCAAGTCAGCAGCAGACGTGGGGGGTTGTTTTTTCCTTAGGGATGATAGTTTTCTTTTATATATAGGAATGTTATAATCAATTACATAAAACGAGGGAAGAATCATGAATCCAAACACAGTGATAATAGTTGTGGGAAGTATTGCTGTTCTTCAGGGTCTGGCCGTGTTTGTAGGTGCGGAAGCAATTACAATGCAGGCATTTGGCAGTGATATCTCTTCGGAATCGGTTAATATTGGCACAGTGCTGCATGAAATAATGGGTGCCCTATCAGTTGCTATAGGTATCATTCTTCTGGTATGTCGGGAATTAGAAACTGATACGCTGAAAACAATACTCCTGGGAGCTGGATGTGGTTTATCTGTTACATTTGCTGTGATGTTAAAGCATATAATTGTAGATCACGCTAATCCACCCCTCCCTGTAATTATAATACAGGCCGCTGTAATACTTACTGCGCTCTACACATCCAGAAAATAAGAGTAGACAATGCACAGTGTATTAGACATGAAATTGGCCTGTTATTTATACGGATAGAATAACCGGCTACTAAATGAGCACACTATATATTTCTACAAACTGCCATTCCGTATCTGACAAACAGTGCTGTTCTCTATTGAATAATTAACAAGAATAAATTTAGGCTACCAAAAAAATAATTCAATTTTCAATCAATCTATTTCAGTAAGATGGCTTATAACCCCAATAAAAAACCCCTAGAACAATCTAGAAGACTAGAGTTGTCCATGAATGATGAGCGAATTATTCAATTACTAAATGATGTGCAGATTGGCCATGTTGCAACCCGGGATGGAAACCAGCCATTTATCATCCCGACTACCTTCTGGTATAGCCAGGCAAATCGTGAAATTTATTTCCATTCCAATGCTTTTGGTCGAATCCGATTCAATGCGGATAATTACACCGAAGCATGTTTTGAATGTTTTCAGTCCGGTCGACTACTACCATCCAATATACCACTGGAAAAAAGCATACAATATGAAAGTATTATGGCTTTTGGGAAATTAAAAGTCATCATGGATTTGAATGAAAAGCGGGAAAAATTAAATGGTTTACTACAGAAATATTTTGGCAAAATGAAATCTGGAAAGGATTATAGGCCTATCACAGATACTGAGTTAAATCAAACGTCAGTTTATAAGATTGATGTTGATTCTTGGAGCGGGAAACGAAATTGGCCTGAAAAAGCAGATCAGGCAGAAGATGGTGAGTGGCCAGATCTCGATCCTAAATGGTTTAAGTTCTACTAGAAATATTTTTTCCAGCTTTCAGTTTGTTCGGGCCAGCGGGTAGTAACCTTTTTTAGGTTAGTCCAAAAATCAACACCACTGCGTCCGGTGATATCTCCATGACCGTATTTTGACTCGTTCCACCCGCCAAAGCTGTAGGGTTCCCTAGGTACTGGAACACCAATATTCACACCGATCATACCGGCTGAAGCAGATTCGGAAATGGTTTTAGCCACTTGACCCGAAGTCGTAAATACCGCTGCAGCGTTCCCATACTGGTTTCCATTCTCGATGTTGATGGCGCTTTCCAAGGTGTCCGCTCGAATAATGGTAAGGACAGGTCCAAAGATTTCTTCTCTTGCAGATGGCCACTCAGGATCAACATAATCCAGAATGGTGACTCCCAACCAGTATCCATCAGGATAAGCTTTGGGCGGATTGGCATTACGGCCATCGACAAGCACTTTGGCACCCATTTTTTCTGCATTATCAATATAGCTTGTGATACGGTTCAGGGCTGCTTTACTTATGATTGTACCCATATCTATACCAAGTTCAAATACTTTTGCTTCTTTAATCAATTGATTAATAATGGGATCAATATCAGCCACACCTACAGCAACGCTGGCAGCCATGCATCTCTGCCCAGCACTACCCATGGAACTGGCCAATAATCCTTTTGCTGTGGAATCCTTATCTGCATCCGGCACAACAATCATATGGTTTTTAGCTCCACCTAAACACAATGCACGTTTTCCATTTGCTGTGGATCGGGAGTAAACAACTTTTGCTACTTTAGATGAACCCACAAATGCCACCGCTTTGATGTCAGGATGATCACAGATGGCTTCCACTGCTCCCCGAGAACCATTTACAACGCTAAAGACACCATCGGGCAATCCCGCTTCTTGTAAATATTCAGCGATCTTAAAGGCAGATAATGGTGTCTGTTCTGATGGTTTTAGAATAAAGCAGTTCCCAGTAGTAATGGCCAATGGAATCATCCATAATGGAACCATAACTGGAAAATTAAAAGGAGTAATTCCAGCTACTACTCCCAGCGGCTCATGGGTCATGGTACAGATAACATCCGCACCTACAGCCGATGAATCGCCCCTTAATATGCTGGGCAATGATGTGGCAAATTCCACTACTTCTTTACCGCGCAGGATACTGCCCTTTGCATCGGCTATGGTTTTCCCATTATCCAGAGCAATGAGATGTGCTAATTCTTCCAGATTCTTTTCCAGGATGGATTTCAGATTGAACATAATCTCTGCCCGGTCACGAATATTCTTTGAAGCCCAGTCCGGGAATATTTCCTTTGCGCTTCGGACAGCATCATCAAGATCGGTAAAGTGAGAATCAGGCACTGTAGCGATTTCTTTACCAAAGTAGGGTGAAATTATTGAAATGGTCTTTCCAGAATTAGAATTCTGGTAATCACCGGCAATCCAATTCTTTTGTGCACCGAGATCTTGAAATTGAATATTATTCATAAAATTTCTTTAAGTTTTTCTTCCTTCATCCAGATCATAGGGAAACCAATATTCCTTTTCCCGAATTTGATAATCAATCAAAATATGTTTCGACTCCCGGAACTCATCCAACCCTTCGATACCTAATTCACGACCACCACCGGACATTTTCATTCCTCCAAAAGGGGCAGCTTCATTGTCTGTCAAAGGATCATTGATCCAAAATGAACCTGCCTTGATATCATCTGCTGCTGTCAGTGCTTTTTCCATGTCATTTGTGTAAATATTACAGCCAAGTCCATACTGAGAATTATTCGATAGCTCGATAGCTTCTCTCAAATTTTTTACTTTCTGTATTGGAATAATAGGACCAAAGGTTTCCACATTCATCATTTCCATTTTACTGGTCACTTGATCAAACACGGTTGGATTATAGAAATGTCCTTTTTCAAATTTTTCAGGACGATTTCCACCACACAATAATCGTGCTCCTTCGGATTTTGCCCTCTCTACTTTTCCCTCTGCCTTTTCCAACTGAACCATGGATACCATGGGACCCATATCTGTTTGTCCGTGCATGGGATTACCCAATCTCACTTTTTTTGCTTCTTCCACTACTGCTTCAGTGAAATTGTCAGCAATGGATTCCATTACAAAAACACGTTCCAAAGATGTACAGACCTGACCGGCATTTAAAAATCCGCCCCACGCAGTACCTTTTGCTGCGATTCCTACATCTACATCATCGCAAATAATAATCGGATCATTCCCGCCTAATTCCAGACTGGTCTTTTTTAATTGTGTTGCGGCCATGGTGGCGATCTTTTTTCCTGTTTCGACACTCCCCGTAAATGCAATAACACGCGTATCGGGATGTTCTACTAGAGCAGCCCCGGTATCTCCAAATCCTGTAACCATATTTAAAATGCCTTTCGGTAAATGATCACAAGCCACTTCCAGCCACCGCATGATAGACAACGGCGTTACTTCGGATGGTTTCACCACAACTGTATTCCCAGCAGCTAATGCTGGTGCTACTTTCCAGGCCATTAAAAGCAGTGGATAATTCCATGGCACGATGCACCCCACAACCCCATAAGCTTCCTTCACCACCATACTCATGGATCTCGGAGTAACAGGCGCAACTACACGTCCTCGTTGATCCCGACCGATTTCGGAATAATATTCAAAAATTGATGCAATCCACTCGATTTCATCCAAACATTCGATGAGTGGTTTTCCGCTTTCATTTGTGATGATCTCTGCTATCTCACGATCATGGACCCTGCTCCTTACCGCAACTTCCCGGAGAAAATCCCGCATATCCAATGATCCCATAATTTTCCAATCTAACCATGCTGATTTTGCAGCCAGGACAGCCTTATCAATATCTTCCCTGGTACTTTTTGGAACCTGAGCAATGATTTCTTCAGTGTATGGGTTTTCAACATCAAAGGTTCGACCATTACTCGCATCGATCCATTTATTATTAATATAATTTTTGTTCTGCATATCAATTAGTGGTTTGGAATAATTGTTCGTAAGGTTTCAATGATAATATCGATGTGTTCTTTTTCTATAATAAGCGGTGGAGATAGGGCAATCGTATCACCAGTGATTCTCACAAGCAAATCATGATTGTGAAATGCATCTGTAAATACATCGTAACCTCGTGTCCCAGGTTTTTCATTCCTAGGTTTCATTTCTATTCCTGTTACCAAGCCTAAATTACGGATATCGATAATATGGTCTGTCTCTTTCAAAGAATGGCATGCTTCTTCCCAGTATGTAGATAAATCACTGGCATTTTCGAACAATTTATCACTTAAATAAACATCTAAGGTGGCAATCATGGCTGCTGAAGCCAATGGATGAGCAGAGTAGGTATACCCGTGGAAAAGATCGATCACTTTTGGATCTCCCTGCTGAAAGGCATCGTAAATTTCTCTTTTTATCATAACAGCTCCCATGGGGACCGTACCGCTTGTTAGTCCCTTTGCACATGTGATCAAATCCGGTTCTATATTAAAGTGTTGGGCAGCAAATGGATCACCGAGACGACCAAATCCTGTAATAACCTCATCAAAGATGAGCAGTATACTATGTTCAGTGCAGATTTGTCTGATTCGCTCTAAGTAACCTTTAGGGGGAACCAATACACCTGTTGAACCAGCGACTGGTTCTGTAATGAAAGCTGCAATCTGATCAGCGCCATGCTTTTCAATGACTCTTAACAAATCATCAGCTAATTCTTTCCCCCAATCAGGTTGGCCTTTGCTGAAAGCATTCTTTTCTAAATTATATGTATCACAGATATGATCTACATTTGTAAGAAGGGGAAAATGATTTTTGTTGTATGGTAATCCTCCTACAGAAATACCGCCAAATCCAACACCATGATATGCCCTGTTTCGTCCAATCAGAATTGTTTTTTCTGAATTACCCACATGTTGTTGATATCCCAAAGCAATTTTCAGTGCAGTATCAACTGCTTCTGATCCAGAATTAGTGAAAAAAACATATTGAAAATCATTGGATGGGGCGGTTTGTAATAATTTTTGTGCAGCTTCAAATCCAAGAGGGTGTCCCATCTGGAAAGATGGTGCGTAATCTAATTTCGAAGCCTGTTCCCGAATTGCTTTAACAATTTTTTTATTTGCGTGTCCAGCATTACAGCACCAAAGCCCCGCAGTCCCATCCAAAACAGGTGTTCCATCTGGTTTTTTATAATACATGCCTTCACCCTCATTCATTAACCGCGGTGAAGATTTAAAATCCCGATTCGCTGAAAAGGGCATCCACAGATGTTCAAGGCTATTTTGATTAGACATAATTACTCTCCTTCATCTCCAAACCACCAATCCTTATTCTTATGATCGTAGTCAATATAAATGTGTTTCGCTTCGCGAAATTCTTCCAAGGCTTCGGTTCCATGTTCCCGTCCGATCCCGGATTGTTTCATACCGCCAAAGGGAGCAGCAATATTTTCCATCAGTGGATTATTAATACAGAATGTTCCTGCTTTAATATCGTCCGCAGCAGTCATGGCGCGTTCAATATCCCGAGTGAAGATGGTGCAGCCTAATCCATATTTTGTTGAATTCGCCATCTGTATCGCTTCATCCATGGATTTGATACGTTGAACTGGGATCACAGGGCTAAATGCCTCTTCCATAACAATATCCATTCCCGGTGAAACTTGATCAAAAACAGTAGGTTCATAAAAATACCCTTTTTCGAATTGATCCGATCTTTGTCCACCAGTCAATACACGTGCACCTTCCTTTTTGGCTAAATCCACCTTAGTGATCGTGTTTGAAAATTGCGTTTTGGATGACATAGGTCCAACATCTGTTCCTTTTTCCATAGGGTCGCCCAATTTCACTTTTTTTGCTTCTTCTACTAATGCCTCCGTGAATTGGTCTGCGATATTATCAAAAACATAAACCCTTTCAACCGATGTGCAAACCTGACCAGCATTCACAAATCCACCCCATGCTGATCCTTTAGCAGCTACTTCCACATCTGCATCATCGCAAACGATCACGGGATCTTTTCCGCCCAGTTCCAAAGATATCTTTTTCAGATTATCCGATGCTAATCTTGCAATTCTTTTCCCAGTTCGGATAGATCCGGTAAATGCAATAATTGGAACATCCGGATGTTGAACCAGCGCTTCACCGGCTTCCTGACCTAAGCCTGTAACCACATTCATGACGCCGGGTGGCATATCTCTACCTGCCACTTTAATCCAATGTAAAATAGAGAGAGACGTTACCTCGGATGGCTTCATAATAATGGTATTCCCTGCAGCCAACGCAGGAGCCAGTTTCCATCCCATTAGAGATAGAGGGTAATTCCAAGGAATGATACACCCAACCACACCGTAAGGCTCATATCGGACCAAGGACATAGAATTCTTTTCTACCGGAGCAACAATCCTCCCCACCTGGTCCCGAGCTAATTCGCTGTAATATTCAAGGTATTCAGCTACATCCTCGATTTCGCTCATTGCGTTGCTGAGTGGTTTTCCCATTTCAGTTGAAATAGTTTTTGCGAGTTCTTCTGCATGTTCGCGGGATTTAGCTGCCATGGATCTCATGTAATTCCGGCGTTCGCCAGCAGTTAATTTTCTCCAGCTTTCAAATGCACCCCGGGCAGCATCTACAGCATTGTTTACATCTGGTTCATCACTAGCTGGTACCTGGGCAATGACTTGTTCAGTAAAAGGGTTTTCTACATTAAATGTTTTCCCGGATTCTGCATTACACCATGCATTGTTAATAAAATTTTGATAATTCATTATTTCTCCTTTTGAAATTTTTTCAAAATCTGCCTGATATCTTTCACGAAAAAAACAAAAACTGCGATAGACCCAAAACCAAGGATTAAGACGGTGATCCAGGTAAATGTTTCCCAGCTACTCATGGCCTTCCCCCTTTATCCAAAGCTAACCCGATAAAAAATCCGATTAATGAAATTGGCAGGGTGATATACATCACGAATTCCTGAAAGAAATCTATCCCCAACCATTGAACAATATATGTCTCTTCTTCTAAATCAAATGTTCCGTTCATCATAATGTAAACATTCAGAATGACCGTGGAAGATAAACCCAACCCGGCACTTAAAAAACCGGCTAAAGGTTTCCTGAACTTCGGCACATAAAGTCCCAAGAGTATGGGCACCAATACACTGGAAATCAGGATGGAAGCCATAAAAACCCATAGCCCCAGCATCTGTTCAAATGAAACAGCCATCGCAAACCCAAGGACCCAGGATAAAAGAATTCCATAGCGTGTAGTTTTAATCAATTCCTGATCGGTAGCATCTGGTTTGATTGCCGGTTTATAAATATCGTAAGCCACATTTCCACCGGCCACCAGACAATACGAATCCAATGTGGACATCTCCGTAGAAAGTACGCCTGCCATAAATAATCCGAGAGCCCCTGCAGGAAGCGCTGCAACCATTACAGTTAATAATGCTGCATCTGGTGCTACTCCCGGATCAATAATAGTTTTTTGAATTAATTCTCCAGTACCTGGATCAATAATAGTTTTTCCAACCAGAGTTCCAGTTTTAGCAGCCATCGCCAATATGGTAATAATCCAATCATATGATCCCCAAATAAAAATACCAATAATGAGAGCGTTTCTAATATTCTTATATGATTTTGCCGCAAAAACACGTTGGTAAAATGTGGGTTCAACAAGTATAGCTAGGCCTGTAGAAGCGTAGATAATGATAAGCCAAATAGAAAGATCACCCATTGAATCAAAATAACTTGGTTCAAGTTTTTCTATCATTATGTCAAATCCACCGATCAAATTCATAGCAAATGGAAATGCCATCGCTAAAACAACACACATCAGAACAAACTGGATCGAATCTGTCAGCACCACAGCCCAAAACCCACCGGTGAGCGTGTAAACCAACGCGATTCCACCAAGAACCAACATACCCACGATAGGTTCCCAGCCAAGGATCACATCACCCAACATCCCGAACCCATAAAGAGACAACGCAGGCAGGGAATAAATGAAAGATGTTACGGCACCAACATACCTAGTATTTTTTCCATAATACTTATCCAGAATGTCTGGGAGACTCTTGAAGTTTTCTTCCCGCAACCGCTGGGCCAATAAAAATGCCGCGATCAGAAAAAATGCATAGGTTGGCCGTGCATAGCCAAACCACGCAACAACGCCATCTGTAAACCCCAGTTGCGAATCTCCAAACAACACGTCAATACCATAGTAGGTCGAGATCAAGGTTGTGATCAACAGTGGCGTCGTGAGCGATCTTCCAGCCAGAAAAAAGTCGTCGAAATCAGTATGCTTTTTTGCAAACCAAAGGCCAACACCCACCATTCCGGAAAGGTAAATAGCGATAATCACATAATCGATTGTGGAAATAACGCCCACGTCTTTAAGAAATCCAATCTAAAAAGCGATAATAATAGGCTGCAAATGGCAGAAACCAGGGCTCTTTTCTATAAAAGAACATGGTTTGGTGCGATATTTCCTTATAAGGGCTCCGGTCTTTTTGACCTGACATAAGTAATCCCAATTCTGTCCCAAGATAGGTGGCAATGGACAAACCATGTCCACCATAGCCAAAGGCATAATGAATTCCATTAATCTCTCCAATATGAGGCATAAGGTCAAATGTAATTCCCAGCTTTCCAGTCCATGTATGTGTGATTTCAACATCATTGAGTTCCGGAAAAACTTTACAGGCCTGGTTGGACAGTATTTTGGCACTTTCATTCAGGTCTAGGTCTGTACTCAAATCATTTCGCCCACCCCACAGCATCCTTCCATCCGGTGTAAGCCGAAAATAATTAATGAACCGTTTTGAATCATAGAACATGCGCTGTTTCGGACTGAGTTTGTCTTGCAGGTCTTGCGGCAGAGGCTCTGTCACAATAATATAGCTGCCGACCGGAAAGACTTTAGGCTTGAGCCCAGGCACCAGCATATCTGTATATCCGTTCGTGGCGATGACAACATCCCTGGCTTTTATATCACCTTTGGAAGTCATTAACTCATATCCACCACCTTCCCTGTTAATCTTTTCTGCCCGGGTATCTTCACAGAGAATAACACCAAGACCTGCAACAGCCCTGGCCAATCCATCTACATACTTGGCCGGCTGCAGACCACCGCTGGACTTATCAGATAATCCGCCAAAATAGGCATCCGTTCCAATTTCAGACTTGATCTCTTCTTTTGGAACGATCGTTTTTTCATGGCCCATTTCCCTTTTGATCCATGCCGCATATTCCGGAAAATCATCATAATGAGATTGCTTACATGCCAAGGCAACGTGGCCTTTCCGGGACCAATTACAGTCAATGTTTTCTTCAATGATGATCTGTTCTAATAAGTCAATTGCATCGACAGAAGATCTCCAAAATTCACGTGCGTAATCCATCCCATATTTCTTATGAATTTTTAATATGTCTTGCTTAAGGCCCGGTGTTGCCATACCGCCATTACGGGAACTGGCGCCCCAACCGATTTTATATTGATCCATGACAGCGACTGAGTTGCCTGCTTTCGCCAGTACTCGCGCCGCAGTGAGTCCCGTATAGCCGCTACCTACAATAGCCACGTCAACCTCCGCTGGCAGGTCCACGGACACAGGAAGTGGATTGCTAGGAGAAAACTGATCAGTCCAGAAGACTTCGGGTTTCATTTTATGAATGAACGGCAGCCTGTACTGAATCCTGAAACTTATTCAAAGTCTCATCAATGATCTCATCTGAATGCGCTTCGCATAAGAACCAAGGCTCTCTAGGATCACTCTCTGCCCAAACACCACGGTCATACATATTGCTCATAATGGCCTCATACATAGCATCATCGCTATATGCCAGATCTCTAACTTCCTGAACTGATCTTTCCGTAATCAGGAACCCCTGAATATTAGGGTGTCCTGACATTTGATGCGGAAGGCCTGCATCAGTCAGAACCTGATCCAACCCGGTTTTTAGTTTTTTTCCACGTTTTGCCAAATTTTCTAATACGGGGGATTCAGATAAAATATCCAGGACAGCATTTGCAGCCGCCATGCTGAGGCCATTGGCACTAAATGTACCGGCATGGGTCACACTCCCTCCACCAATCACATCCATAACTTCTTTTTGACCACCAAATGCCGCTACAGGAAAACCATTCCCCAAACTTTTAGCATAAGTGGAAATATCAGGGATCACACCATATGTTTCCCTTGCTCCGCCATTGGACAATCGGAAGCCCGTTTTTACCTCATCAAAGACAAGTACTATACTGTACTCATTGCACAATGTTCTTAAATGAGACAAGAACCCATCCTTTGGCTCAATACCTACTATATTCCCAAGACAGGGCTCTACGAACATTGCTGCTATCTCACCATGATGATCCTTCACACATCTTTCAACAGCATCAAAATCATTAAAAGGAAGACAATAAACATAATCTCGGATCTTATCAGGAATTCCAGAACCAACCTGGACAGGAATCGGAGAAGTACGTGCTCCCATGGCCGAAATGGGAGAAGAGGCTGTGCTGAACAAAACATAATCATGCGCACCATGATATTGTCCCTCAAACTTGATGAACTTTTCCTTATTGGTATAACCACGCGCTGTTCTAAGTGCGTGCATCGTAGCTTCAGTTCCTGTATTGGTAAACCGTAGTCTTTCCATACCAGGCACCATTTTCACGATCTTTTCCGCTACTTCTACTTCAAGCTCTGTTGTGGCAGCGAATGTTATTCCATTCTCGATCGCTTCTGCCACTGCTTGGTTCACTCGATCATCAGCATGACCCAAAATGATCGGTCCCCAGCCAAGACGATAGTCAATGAACTCATTCCCATCAGCATCCCAGACCTTGGCACCTTTACCGCTCTTAAGAACAGGTGTCTTATCGGGTCCCCAGTACCTGAAGTTGGAACTAACACCTTGTGTCAAAACATTCATGGCACGATTGAAAATGAATTGAGATCTTTCTCGATTTAGCATGAAACGCTCCTTTAATAAAGATAAGTTTTTATAAAAAGTGCAGGAATCTAATTGGCATGCGTAAAGCTGAGCAAGAATACTAAATCAATGGAAGACTGATACCACCTGACACTACATTTGGTGCCTATGGTCAGGAAAAACAGCACAGGTAAATCTAAAATGCGGTTCTGGACCACAGTCTCCGCCATGTTCGTGATCTATTGCGGCGGACCATATGGAATTGAAGATGTGGTCGCTCAGTCTGGCCCTACGCTTGCTATTTTTGGGCTTTTATTCATGGCAGTTTTTTGGGGAATTCCCGGGGTACTACAAAATAGTGAATTGATCAGCGCTATACCCATGGAAGGAGGAGTTTACCAATGGTATAAAAAAAGCTGGGGGCCTTACTGGGGATTTCAATTAGGGTGGCTGGAGTGGTTAACTTGGATGTTTGATGCGGCACTCTACCCCACACTACTGACAGAATATTTCATCATATTTATATGGCCTGAAGCACCTTTTATTTTATCATGGGGATTGACCTTAAGTGTTATCTGGCTTACTGTTTTTATAAATATCCGTGGAATAAAGTTTGTAGGCCCCCTATTTAATATCCTGATCTGGATACAGATCGTTCCTGTAATTGTGATGATCTATTACGGTATCGGATTGATAGACCTGAACGTATACACATCTCTGCATTTGCCCTTGGGGACAGATCTGACCTCAGCAATGGTTCTTGCATTGATCTTTGGTGTGTGGAATTTTTCAGGATACAGTGGTCTTGCTTCTGCCGCAGATGAAATAGAGAACACGGAAACCAATTATCCAAAGGCACTCATCATTACTCTGATCCTTTCAGTTGTTATCTATGTCATACCCTTGATGATAGGAATCGCCGTAGATATACGTTGGGACCTTTGGGGTGAAGCTCAACTTAATCTTGTTGCTTTAGCATTAGGAGGAACTGCTTTTGCCTGGTGGTTCAATCTTGCAGCCCAAACATCCAATTTTGGCCTCATTAATGGCGAGATGCTGCTAATGTCACACTTGCTGAAGTCCATCTCTGATGATGGGCACTTACCAAATTATATTTCAAGGTCCCACTCAAACTATTGCACCCCTGTAGGAGCATTAGTCGCTCAGGGACTGATATTGAGTGTCATGACAATGAGCATGAATTTCGTGGACCTACTTGTCGTGGGTACTTGGATCAGTATTCCTTTATATATTATTGGGTTTTTCATGTTTATTTCATTACGTTACACTCATCCGGACCTGCCGAGACCCTTTAAGGTCCCTGGTGGATTGGCCCTTCCGTGGATCACAGTAATAGTTCCAACATTTATTGCCCTTTTCATTTTTATTTACACACCTAATCAATATCTTCTTGAATCTGTACCACTTCTTTTATCAGGATTTGTTTTTCATTGGTTCTGGAACCGATTTAAATCATCAAAATATTAGACTAATTTCCTTATTGATCACTTATGAATAAAAAAGCAGTCATTCTTCTTTCAGGGGGATTAGATTCCACAACCTGCCTGGCAATTGCAAGAGAACAGGGATTTGATATATTTGCACTGACGATCAATTATGGCCAGCGTCACACCCTTGAGATAGAATCAGCAAAAAGTGTGGCAAAAACTTTTGATGTGGTAAAACATTCTGTGATCGATATTGACCTACGACAATTTGGAGGGTCTGCTTTGACCGCTGACATTGATGTTCCCAAGGATCAGAGCGAATCTGCTATGAACAATATTCCTGTAACCTATGTTCCAGCTCGTAATACTGTTTTTCTTTCAATAGCCTTGGCATGGGCGGAGACACTTGGAGCCTACGATATTTTCATTGGGGTGAATGCATTGGACTACAGCGGTTACCCCGACTGCCGACCAGAATATATAGCATCCTTTGCACAGACCGCAAACCTAGCTACTAAAGCTGGTGTTTCCGGAAAAGAATTCAATATACATATCCCGCTCATAGATATGACCAAAGCAGATATCATAGAAAAAGGTGCCAATTTAGGCGTGGATTATGGATTAACATCGAGTTGCTATGATCCGCATAAAAATGGTGATCCATGTGGTCATTGTGATGCCTGCATATTACGATTAAAGGGATTCAGGGAAGCATGCATTCCTGATCCGCTGAATTATAGAAACTAAGGATGTACACTATAAAAGAGATCTATTATACACTCCAAGGAGAAGGATTCCACACCGGTCGACCAGCGGTCTTTATCCGCTTTACGGGTTGCAACCTTTGGTCAGGATTGGAAAAGGATCGAGAAGGTGCCATTTGTGACTGGTGCGATACTGATTTTGTGGGAACGAATGGTCCTAACGGCGGTAAATATTCTGCAGCAGAAGTAACAAAGATCATCAATGATCTTTGGCCGGTAGATCAAAATTCGAAACCATATGTGGTTTGCACAGGAGGCGAGCCTCTTCTGCAAATGGATAATGAATTTATTGCAGCAATTCACGTAGCTGGTTTTGAGATCGGACTGGAAACAAATGGAACGATCATACCTCCTGCAGGAATCGACTGGATCTGTGTAAGCCCTAAAGCTAATGCAGATCTTTTATTGCGGGAAGGCCACGAGCTGAAAGTGATCTATCCGCAGTATGGAATGAATCCCAGAAAACATGAGAATTTAGACTTTGACCATTTTTTTATACAACCAATGGATGATTGTAACCAAGTAAAGAACATTGAAATATCAGAAGAATTCGTGGCAGAATATCCCCAATGGAAGCTGAGCTTGCAGACTCACAAGATAATAGGAATCCCCTAAATTCATGCATGAATGTATTCAAAACATTTATATTTGAAGCAGCAAGATCACTACCTGATCTTCCCGATGGCCATCCCTGTAAAAATATCCACGGCCACTCATTCA
>ERZ651768.1109-NODE-1109-length-19975-cov-4.516032_pt1 | contig 19975 bp, 20 predicted proteins | sample MGYA00514754_ERZ651768 | MGnify/ENA metagenome assembly ERZ651768
ATATGCACAAATATATTTCGTTTTAATATCGTTAATACAAACGGATCCTGCTTTTATTTGCCCGGCGATTCTCCGGGCCTTTCGTAGGTTTTTCGAGAATACAGAAGCGCTCAGTCCATATCCAGTAGAGTTCGCTTCATTTATAGCTTCTTTTTCTGAGTGAACTCGGGTTACCGTAATCACCGGTCCAAATATTTCAGACTGGATTAAAGAAGATGACCCGTCATTTGATTCAATTATTGTTAAAGGTAAAAAGCAGGAATCATCTTCCATTTTCTTTTTATCATCTAAATGGAAGGTGGCACCTTCTTTCCTTGCTTCATCAATAAAAGATTTGACTATTTCTTTCTGGTTTTTATTTATCATAACCCCTATGTCTGTTTTGTCAGGATCATCGGATGCTGTAAGGTTTAAAGCCTGTTTTTTAAGGCGTTCAATAAACAGGTCAGCAATCGAATCCATCACATAAATGCGTTCCACAGAAATGCAGGTCTGTCCACAGTTTGAAAAACCACCCCACACTGCAGCGGAAACGGCCCTATCTGTGTCCGCATCCTCCAGAACAATCATGGGATCGTTTCCTCCTAATTCCAAAATAGATGGTTTAAGTTGTCTTCCGCAGGATTCAGCAATGACCCGACCGGTCTTTACGCTTCCTGTAAAACATATTATATCTGTCATTGGACTCTCAACCAATGCTGCTCCGGTATCTGCACGTCCGTGAACAACCTGAAATACGTCTTCAGGAACTCCTCCCTGTACAAAGATTTGTCTTATTTTGTTACCTGTAAGTGGTGTTAATTCAGAAGGTTTGAGCACCACTGTGTTCCCGGAAAGAAGCGCTTCCACAACCGGAGACGCAGCAAGAATGAGGGGATAGTTCCACGGTGAAACGATTCCCGCTGTTCCATGTGGAAAATAACGGAGATATGTCCTTTTATGTATAAAAATTCTCGGGGAGCGTTTCTCTTTTGATAAAACATAGGGAGCCTGACTACACATATATTTAAGGTGTTCTGCCACTGTCATTGTTTCCAAAAAACTGTCCCAGAATGGTTTTCCTGTTTCTTCAGAAATAAGGGATATGAGTTCGTCCGACTTTTTTACCAGTTGTTTCCGAACCTCCCTAAGTATCCCTGCCCTTTTTGCAACACTGAGCTCTTGCCATTTTTGTTGTGATAAGATACTTCTTTCAAGGATTTTATTAAACTTATCCTGTTTTGTTACGCGCACGGTTCCTACAACTTCTTGTGTTGCGGGATTTATAGATATAATTCTATTGGTCATTAAAAGTGGAAAGGTCCCATTAGTTAAAATACAAAAATGCTGTCATAGGTATGATAAACATTTATTATATGTGTAAATTTAAGAATAACAATATGTATCATAGTCAAATTATGAAAAGCAGCTGTCATGTTCAAGAGGCTGTCTAAAACACTGTTGTTATTTCTGCTCGTTATATTTACCTGTATTTGCTGCAATAAGAAAAGTGAAGATGGTATCCCTTATTCACTTTTAATAACAGGAGATAAAGTAAAAAAATCGGGGGATTTACTTCAAGGGCTACCGCTGGGACTAAATGAAATAATTTATGATTCTTCAACAATTGATACCGTTATTATTTCAGTTCATGGATACGATTCGCGGGGGTCTGAATGGGTATATCCTATAAGGTCTATGGCAGAATCAAAGAAACAGACGTTTTATTATCGTTGGGATTGGACTCAGTGTCCAGAAAGCGCTACAGAAGGCTTGCTGCTTGATTTAAAAAAGCTTTTAATAGAAAGTTCAGCAATAAGGCATATCATCATTTTCGGGCACAGTTATGGGGGCGTTATCACAGCAAATTTGATTGATGACCTTTTTGGGTCTGTGGAAATCCACAGTGTCGCTGCCCCTCTTTACGGTCATCCCAGGCTTGACAAAAAATGTCCAGATTGGCCTGATTTTGAAGATATGGAATTAATAAATCCCTTTACTCAATGGAGAACTCAACAAAAACAAGATGGGGCATATAAACACTTAGCAACAAACCTCCCGGAAATTAAAATTTCCGGGAGCAATGTTGTCCAGCTTCCTGACAGCTTAAACGGTAGGCGGTTGGGACATAATCGGTCTATATCGTGGGTAATAAATAAATATTTTAAAAAGTGATGTGATTTTTAATTTTTATAGTAATGTTAAAAATATTAGATATAGGTCATAAAAAATTTTCATTGGATGCTGCTCTTACTATACTTGAAACAGAGATAAGCCGACACCAATTTGTAGGAACCGCGCGCTGTATAAAAATAATTCATGGGCACGGAAAAGGAAAACTGCGGGAAGCAGTGCGGTGCTGGTGTCGCGAACAAGAGGGGCGGTTCAGAGCAGTAATATTCGGTGAGGACTATGATATATTTCATAAAGAAACCTCTGCCATGAGAGCCGACTGTAAACATCCCTACGATCCTGACCTGGGACAAAAAAACCGCGCCCTTACTTATCTGTGGCTATGGTAACCTGCTGTTTTTGAAGATAACTTAAGTTAATTGAGCATATCTTTGAAAATTTTCTTGACACCCGTACTTTTTTAGGAGTAATATTTAAAAATGACAGGAATTGTCATTATCAATATACCCGAGGTAAAAGGTAAAAGGAATATTTTAAAAAACAAACGTATAGTTACTAATATAAGTAGAAGGAGTGTTTTTATAGTCGATTCATTCCCCTTATATTTTACAGTAGCTATAGATTATTAGGTGTGTGTAATTATTCGTTTTTTTTAAATTTAAGCAACAGCAATAAATATGGCGTTAAAAATAAATTTTGTGGGTGCGTTCAACGGAAAAGGTACCAAAATGGGAATCCGCATCCCCCTTACCTCGGATCTTAACCTTGACCTCGAATTCACCCACAATAGTTTTTGGATGCAAAAGAACAAAGAAATTCACTATTCAGTGTGTCTTAAGGGAGGCATTGTTTAAATTTAGCAGTGTGATTTATAAAATAATTAAAAAAATGTGCTTCACGTACGATTATAAGGTAATAGGATGTGAAAAAATTTAAAGGAGAAACCATTTTATGGATATTGCAACATTAATTGGAATAATCATGGGGTTGGGTATGATTGGTGGTGGAATTTTTGCCGCAGCAGCTGCTGCTGGTGCAGGAACCGCTGTGTTCATTTCACCCAGTAGTTTTATTATTGTATTTGGGGGAATGGTAGCGTCTGTTGCTGTTGCCTTCCCGTTAGCCGATGTACTACAGTTAGGTGCAGCCATCGGTGCAACTTTTAAGGGAGCCGGCGACAGTTTAGGGTCCTACGTAGATGAAGCGGTTGAGGTTTCTGAAGTTGCCAGAAAAGGGGCAACCGAGTTGGAAGGGAGGCTGGGAACGGTGAAGAATTTCTTTTTTAAGGATGGTCTCCAAATGGTTGTTGATGGTTATTCGGAAGAAGAAATTGCTGATATCTTAAACACCCGCATTGATTACAGAGAGGTCAGAGAAAAAGCACAGGCAGATTTGTTTAAGACAATGGGAAACATGGCACCGGCCTGGGGTATGGTCGGTACATTGATCGGTCTGGTTATTATGCTTTCAGGATTTGGGGGTGCCGGGGGGACAGATGCGCTGGGTGCTGGTATGTCTGCCGCTCTTATCACAACATTCTATGGGTCAGTTTTAGCAAACCTGTTTTTTCTACCAATGGCTGCTAAGGTGGGCAGCCGGATTCAGTTTACGTCTACCATACAGGCACTGCTTGTTGAGGGCGCTAAATTGATTCATCAAAAGAAGCATCCCATCATTGTTAGGGAAAAGTTGAATTCCTTTATCCCTCCAAAAGAATGGAAAAGAGAGGGTTAATTGGCAAAAACTCTTAATTATAAAAAAGGGTTTAAGGCCGGAGCTAACTCTGTTGATGAGGGTCTTCCGGGTTGGTTTGGAACCTTTGCGGATATGATGACCCTTTTGATGGCGTTTTTTGTTCTCCTGGTTGCTATGTCAACCATGGATCCTGTAAAACTTCAGGAAATGGCTGATTCAATGGGAAAGTCTGTAGGGTCTAAAAAGAAAATGGAGGGGGCCATGGATCTGGCTGATATTAAATCCGAAACGGTTGCCATGCTGGAAAAACAAGAAAATGAAGAAATAAAGGAAAAGGTTGAAGTTTTTTCCACTCCCAAGGGGCTCGTTATTTCTATTTCTCAAGAAGCTAGCTTTGATCCCGGTTCTGCCAATCTTAAGCCCGAATTTCAAAGTATTTTAGATGAGCTTGTCCCCATCATTAACGCCCCCCGTAATTTTCATCCCGTACTTATTGAGGGGCACACTGATGATAGACCTATTCCAAAGAGCCTTCAAAGAAAATTTCCAACAAACTGGGAACTATCCTCAGCTAGGGCAACCTCGGTTGTGCGAAGGCTCATAAAAATGGATATAGATCCTCTAAGGCTTGAGGCGACAGGTGTTGCTCAGTTTTCTCCTAGAGAAAAACCTCCCTTTCCCCGTCTAATGGACCTAGCGTGGATTTCTGAAACAAACAACAGTCCCGAAGGTAGAGCAGCAAACAGGCGGGTGGAAATATTGTTTCCAAAGAAAACTTATAAAGATCGATTGGAACCAACTATTGAGGAGGAGGTTGTTTCCGAAACAGCATCTGCAGAATAATATATTTTTAGTTTATAATTATTTTAAGCCTCAAAAATATTGGGGCTTTTTTGTTTTACCGTAAAAAAACTATGTGGGTGTGAGGTTTAATCTATTAAAGATATAGATTATAGCTCCGCCTGGGCTGCTGCCAATCGTGCAATGGGCACCCGAAACGGAGAGCAGCTCACATAGTCTAATCCATTGTCTTTGCAAAATTGAATAGAGTCCGGGTCCCCTCCGTGCTCCCCACAAATACCAATTTTCAGTTTTGGATTAACTCCCCGTCCCAACTTAACTGCCATGGACACCAGCTTTCCCACTCCAGTTACGTCCAGGGATTGAAACGGATCGTGAGAGAGGATTTTTCTATCCAAATAATCAGGGAGGAACGAACCAATGTCATCCCGGCTGAATCCATACGTTGTCTGGGTTAAGTCGTTTGTCCCAAAACTGAAGAATTCTGCTTGTTCTGCAATCTCATCAGCGGTAAGACATGCTCTGGGGAGCTCAATCATGGTACCAATAAGATAGCTAAACTCAACTCCAGATTCATTAAAAACTTCTTTGGAAACTGTCTGTATAATGTTTTTTTGGTCAACATACTCTGTGACTGTTCCCACCAGTGGGATCATGATTTCAGGAAAAACAAATAGTCCGTCTTTTGTGAGCTCCGCTGCCGCTTCTAAAATGGCTCTTGACTGCATTTCTGTGATTTCGGGATAGGCAATTCCAAGACGGCACCCCCTGTGCCCTAACATAGGATTTAGCTCATGAAGACTATTAATTCGTTTTTTTATACCAGCCGTATCTTGACCTACATGGTCCGCCAGTTCTTTTATTTGATCCTCAGTTAATGTTATAAACTCATGGAGAGGGGGATCCAAAAGACGGATGGTAACAGGTTTTCCCTCCATTGCTTTTAATATTCCCTTAAAATCTTCTTTTTGAAATGGAAGCAGTTCCATAACAGCCGTCCGTCGGTCCGTTTCGTTATCAGCCAGAATCATTTTTCGCATAGCCAAAATTCTTTTATCGTCAAAAAACATGTGTTCTGTTCTGCAAAGCCCAATACCCTCAGCTCCGAAATTGACACCCTGTTGTGCGTCATCCGGAGTGTCGGCATTTGTTCTTATTTTTAAACGTCTTACTTCGTCCGCCCATTCCATCAAAACTTTATACTCAGAGTGGGTGCCGGGGTTTGATGGAATTAGTCCTACCTGCCCTTCATAGACATTTCCCATGGTGCCGTTCATGGTAATCCAATCTCCTTCTTTGAGAGTTTTTTTACCAATGGAAACTTCTCTGTTTTTTGTGTTAATGTGAAGATTGCTACAGCCTACAATACAGCATTTTCCCCAGCCTCTAGCAACCAGGGCGGCGTGAGATGTCATTCCACCTTTAGCTGTAAGAATGGCCTCTGCAGCGTGCATCCCGTGAACATCTTCAGGGGATGTTTCTTCTCTGATCAGGATAACCTTTTCTCCCTGATTGTTCCACGACTCCGCATCGTCTGCCGTAAAAACAAGTTTTCCCGAAGCACCTCCAGGGCCTGCAGGTAGTCCCTTTGCTATCAATAATGCTTTTTTCTCGCTTTTCGTATCCAGCATTGGATGAAGAAGTTCGTCCAATTGTTTAGGTTTCACGCGTTTTAGCGCTGTGTTTTTATCAATTAAACCTTCATTTTTCATATCTACCGCCATTTTGATTGCGGCCGGGCCAGTCCTTTTTCCCGCACGGGTTTGTAGCATCCATAGCCGTCCATCCTGAATAGTAAACTCAATGTCCTGCATATCAGTGTAGTGTGATTCTAGGGTGTCCCTGATCCCCACTAATTGATCATAAATCTCAGGCATTGTTGTTTCCATGGAGGGGAGGTTTTTACTGTCGGGGTTTTGGGTGGCTTCGTTCAGTGGGTTGGGTGTGCGAAGCCCTGCCACCACATCTTCACCCTGAGCGTTTGCCAGCCATTCACCATAGAATTGGTTTTCACCTGTGGCTGGGTTTCGTGTAAAGGCAACACCGGTAGCCGAGTTTTCGCCCATATTCCCGAATACCATTGCCTGTACGTTTACAGCCGTTCCCCATTCGTCCGGGATGTTTTCTATTTTTCGGTAACTGATAGCTCTGTTTCCATTCCAGCTTTGAAAAACAGCTTTAATACCGCCCCAGAGCTGGTCCATGGGGCTATCTGGGAACTCCTTCCCAAATGACAGTTTTATCTCAGACTTAAATCGTTCGGAAAGAGCCCTCCAGTCGTCATAAGAAAGGTCCGTATTTCTTTTTAGTCCTTTTTTCTCTTTTATTTGATTCAGAATAGATTCAAGTTTTTTTCGAATTCCCTGCCCCTCTTTGGGCTCAATTCCTGCTGCTTTTTCCATAACCACATCCGCATACATGGTTATAAGGCGACAGTAGGAATCATAGACAAATCTGGGGTTGTTAGTTTTTTTGATCAGACCCGGAATTGTTGAGGTGGTAAGTCCCACATTGAGAACTGTTTCCATCATTCCCGGCATAGATTGCCTTGCGCCGGAGCGAATGGAAACCAGTAGTGGGTTATTCTCATCACCAAATCCTGCTTCCATAATTTCTTCTGTTTTACTGATGGCATTTTTAACCTGTGGCTCCAATTCAGCCGGAAATGTTTGTTCGTAATCGTAATAGTGTGTACAAACTTCCGTTGTAATGGTAAAGCCAGGAGGGACGGGTATCCCTAAATGATTCATTTCCGCCAAATTTGCTCCTTTTCCGCCCAATAAATTTTTCAGATCAGCCGATCCGTCCGCTCTACCACCACCGAAAAAATAAACGTGATTCTTCATTAAAAATCCTCTTAAATAAAAACTAAGTGAAAATAGTGTGGAAACTTAAGGGTGTGACTATATAATTATAATATTTTAGAAAACGAAATCCATTCAAAAATATACTGCACAAGATGAGGTTTATAACTAAGAAAAAGGAGCTTAATAATCGTATTTTCACCTTTACATGGGGATTTATTTCTATCAGGTTTTTACTGTTTCTGTTCTCTGTTTCATCACAGGGTGTGGCAATGTTTCTCCTGAATCGGGAATAAGGTTGGCACTCTCAGCCGATATCCGAGGCTTTGATCCTGCTCAGGCTGTAGATGTACGGTCTGGAAAAATCATGTCTCTGGTTTATGATAATCTGATTCATTTTGGGGACAGCACTGATCTTGTTCCCGGAATTGCCTCTCAATGGAATGTTTCTGATAGTGGAAAGGAGTATCGGTTTACCCTCAGAAAAAACGCTCTATTTCATGACGGTAATTCTGTAACGGCAAAAGATGTTGTTCGTTCATTTGAGCGGATATTGAATCCTGAAACTCTTTCACCCCAAGGATGGATATTTACACGGATTGATGGCTCTGTAGATTTTGTGCGTGGGGTGTCTCCTTTTGTGAGCGGGCTAATTGCAGAAAATGACAGTTCTTTGATTATAAGATTAAAAAACCCTTTTTCTCCTTTTATTCAATATTTAGCCATGCCTTCTTCGGCAATTATTAATTATAGAGATGTCGGTTCAATAAAAGAAATCCCTGCCGGAAGCGGTCCCTGGAAATTGGCCAAATGGGAGAGAGACGGAAAAATCCAATTAATACGCAACGATAACTATTGGGGAGAAAAACCAAAGGAACCGGGGTTAAGTTTTCGAATTCTTTCTGAAGCTATGACTCGGTCAGCAGAGTTTGAGGCGGGAAACCTTGATTTTTTAACTATTCCTTCCACGGAAATTCAACGATGGGTAGCAAATCCTAAATTTAGAAATAACGTTGTTCATGTTGACGAGTTAAACGTCTGGTATGTTGGTTTAAACTGTTCAAGACCGCCCTTTAATGATGTCCGTGTCCGGCAGGCAATGGTCCTCTCTTTAGATAGGAAAAAACATCTTGAACTTTTAATTCCGGGCGGAGAGCTGGCTTCCGGTCCTGTTCCTCCCGCCTTATTAGAAAATGTTAGTTCTAACCCTTTACCTTATGATCCAGAAAAAGCAATTCGTTTGCTGGAAGAATGTGGTTATCCTGGGGGGCTGAAAACGGAATTATGGGTAGGGGGTGGATCTGAAATGTATCATGTTTTGGAGGCCTTTCAGTCGGATTGGGCTGCTGTTGGAATAAGTGTCAAAATTGTCCGTAGTGATTGGAATGTTTTTAAGTCCGCTGTCCGAAACGGACAGCCCCCTATGTATTATTTAAACTGGACAGCAGACTATCCTGATGCTGAAAATTTTCTATATCCGCTGTTTTACTCAACCGAGTCCATGACAAAAAGAAACCGTTATTCAAATCCGGAAATAGATAAAATTATTCTCCAAATCCAGTCCCTGCCAAACGGAATAAATAGAAATATGCTAATTTATAAAGCTAATAAGATTTTGCACGATGAGGTACCATGGATTTTTCTGTGGCACAAGGGAAGCTATACCGTTACTCGGAACACTATTTCGGGATATCATCCAAAACTCGTCTTCAATGCTGAACGGTTTGTGACCTGGGAAAAAAAAGATGGGTAAGTTTATTTTTAACAGGGCCCTTCAGGCTGTTCCCGTTGTTATGGGCGTGCTGACCATTTCATTTATGCTAATGGTCGTCCTTCCTGGAGATCCTGTTTTGTCAATGATAGGAGAGAGATACGATGAAAACACGGTAGAGCTTATGAGAAAAAAACTCAACGTAGATAAACCATTAATAGAAAGAATGGGGATATTTATGGGAGATGTCCTCAGAGGAGACCTGGGACATTCTTTCATTACGGGTAGGTCTGTTACTAAAGAAATTTTAGATAAATTTCCTAATACGCTTATCCTTGCTGTGGCAGCTATGACGGTTGCTGTTTTGATCGGCATTTCCCTTGGGATGGTCGCTTCCCTCGTTCCCGGTTCGTGGATTGACAAAACAATAATGGTTTTAGCTCTAACGGGAGTTTCCGCTCCCGTATTCTGGACCGGTTTGATTTTTGTCCTTGTTTTTGGTGTCTATTTAGGTTGGCTTCCCCCCACGGGATACGGAGGGGTGGAGTATCTTATCCTCCCTGCGTTCACCCTTGGGCTTCGCTCTGCAGCTCAAATTACACGACTTACCCGGTCTGCGATGATGGACACTTTAAGTCAGGATTATATTCGCACTGCACGATCAAAAGAGCTGCCCTGGTGGAAAATATTATTGAAACATGCCCTTCCAAACTCATTGATTCCTGTATTGACAGTTATCGGAACAGATTTTGGAAGTTATTTGTCCGGGGCTGTGCTCACCGAATCCATATTTGGCTGGCCCGGTCTCGGGAGGCTGACCCTGGAGGCTATTTTGAAGCGAGACCTCCCCATTATTCAGGGAACAGTTTTATTTATGGCGTTGATGTTTATTTGTGTAAACCTTATTGTCGATATTTTATATGGAATTATTGATCCAAGAATCAGAGCAGAAAGATCCAATTGATAGAGAAAAACAATAAAGAAAAATCCTCACAAAAGCTATTGTCTGTGTCTGTCGTTTTGGGTAGTGCTTTTGTTTGTCTCTTGATCATATCAGGATTATTTGCTCCGTACGTTTCGCCGGTCTCTCCTAACGCTCAAATTTTAGAATTTAGAAACAAACCGCCGGGGTTCACGGGTGGGGTTATATATTTTCGATACAGAAAAGCCCTACCTGTGCAGGCTGTGGCTGTACAGGATTACAAAAAAACAGAGGAGGGTCTACACTATACTGATTTTATCGGAAGGACTTTTTTTCTCCACAACGAAAAGCTTGAAGAAAAGTGGATAAAGTCATTTACCTTTATTTTGGGCTCAGACCAGTTTGGAAGAGATGTCCTATCTAGAATAATTTTCGGCGCAAGAATTTCCCTAACGGTTGGTGTTTGCGCCAGCACTCTCTCCCTGCTGATTGGTGTGCTTTTGGGGGGTATTGCAGGCTATTTTGGTAGATATATAGAGACTTTAATAATGCGTTTAACTGATATTATGTTTGGTTTCCCTGTTCTTCTTTTCTTGATTGCAATCAATGCTGTTTTTGAACCAAGCCTATTGGTGGTTTTTATCGCAATTGGACTCGTTAGCTGGCCCGGCATTGCCCGCCTCGTGCGCGGGCAGGTTCTCTCCGTTAAAACCCAAGAATATGTTTTGGCAGCTCATACTGTGGGAATGAAAACCGGAAGGGTTTTGTGGAGACATGTTTTTCCAAATTGTCTCTCGCCAGTGATTGTGACCTACACGCTTGGGGTGGGGTCTGCAATTCTGGCTGAAGCAAGCTTGTCGTTTCTTGGTTTGGGGGCCCAGCCTCCCACCCCAAGCTGGGGTTCCATGATTAGTTTAGGAAAGGATTTTATCCGCACTGCTCCCTGGGTCTCTATCGCTCCGGGGGCTGCAATTGCCATGACAGTGTTGGGTTTTAACCTTTTAGGTGACAGTTTAAGAGACTATCTTGACCCTAAAATGAACCCGGGGAAATGATGGTGTCCTTGGAAAAATTAATCGAAAATTATATTTACGATTATCCACAAGAAAAAGCATCCTACAATATGTTGGATTTTCTTAGAAATGTACCGGATGCTTTTTCAACCAACAACAAAGAAGGTCATTTCACTGGTTCCGGGTGGGTTGTGAGTCCTGATAAGCGTAAAATACTCATGACCCATCATAAAACATTAAGCAGATGGCTCCAGTTAGGGGGGCATGCTGATGGTGAAAATGATTTGTTAAGGGTGGCTCTCCGAGAGATTAAAGAAGAGTCGGGACTTCAGCTGTTTAGGGTTGTTAGTAAAAAAATATTTGACCTGGATATTCATAAAATTCCAAAAATAAATGCCCAGCCTGGACATACACATTATGATGTCCGTTTTTTATTTGAAGCCGACCCGGTAAAAGAATCTATTGTCATCAGTAGTGAATCTCACGATGTGGCGTGGGTTCCCATTGAAAAAGTTATCACACTAAATCGGGAAAGATCCATTCAAAGAATGATAGAGAAAACACTGGCCTTGGTAATATGAGCCTTTTCAGTGATTCACTAAAGGCAAAAATTCTGGAGACAGTTTTGTCTAATCTTCGGCTACCCACAGAAAGGCGGGTTGGTGTTGAAATTGAAACAATTCTCTACGATAAGAAGTTAAGGCGCCTTCCTGTGAACCTTGGGGGTGGATATTCTGCACAAAATTTAATAAAGAACCTTGTCCATTTGCAGAAAAACGAAAATGACCCGTGCATTTATTCTTTAGAGCCTGGTGGACAACTTGAGTGGGCTTCTTTACCTTTTGTGTCGCTCCATGAAATAAATTCCCAGTGGAACATTCATACCAAGATTTTGGAAAAACTTTGCGCTGACAATGGTCTGATTCCCATAGACTTTGCGCTTGAGCCTATTTATCGCCCCGATGAAATTGACTTAATTAATTCGACAAAATATCGTCTCATGAATGATAGGTTTAAATCTGTGGGTAGCCGTGGACCCTGGATGATGAGAAATTCTGCTAGTGTTCAGGTAAATATTGATATAACCTGCAAAGAGGACGGTGAGGAAATGGCTCTTGTTGCTGATTGTCTACAGCCATTTTGTTTTTTGTTGTTTTCTCATGTTCCGTTTATACATGGAAAGTGTGCTGAAAATAAAAATTATCGACTAAGGGTTTGGAACAATACTGACTCTTCCCGTTGTGGATATTTACTGGACCATGGAATAAACCAAAATCAAAACTTACTAGAATCTTTTGTTGATTACATGTTAAGCGTCCCAGCTATTTTTATTCTCAATCAAAATTCTGATGTAACTGGCTATGAAGGGTCCTTGGGAGAGTGGCTTTATTCATTAAATGACAAGGGAAAGTTATCACCGGAATATATTCAGTTGGCGCTGCACCAGATTTTTACCCATGTAAGATTCAAACACGTTTTAGAGGTTCGTGGAGCTGATCGTCCTCCTTTTGGATATGAGCTGGCGCCGGCTGCCTTCTGGTGCGGACTCTTGACCGCACCAGGTGTTCGGAAAAGTATCTTTGAAAGAGTGTGTACATGGTCAAAAAAAGAGAGGCTGACGCTGAACAAAACAGCCGAAACCCTAGATTTAACTCAGGTTGGACCTGAAGGAATCTCCTGTGGGGAGTGGCTCAAAATTGTTTCTGACCTTGCTATACAGGGGTTGGACGAAAGAGCTGAATTTTTCGAGATAAAATCCGAGCGGAGGTTTTTGGAGCCCTTTATAAATAAAGCGCTTAGTAGGCCTTGGGCCCTAAGGGTCCAAGACTCATTCAAAGAAAGCGGTGGTAGTCTAACGTCTTATTTACAAGAAAACTATCTGAAATAAAGGAGAAGTGTTTTTGAAAAAACCATTAATTGGAATAAACCCTTATTATTTTCATTACAGAGATTCTTTTTGGAATGCAACTAGAGAAAAATATTATAGGGCTATTTGGAAAGCTGGGGGTGTTCCCCTAACGCTTCATCATCCTTCGGACAATGGAAGCATAAAAGAATTAGCTGACAGTATTAACGGGCTTATAATGGTTGGAGGACCAGACATTCCTTGTAATGTATATGAAGGTAAAAACCCCGGTCTTCTGGATGAAGACGTAATGTTGCCTGAAAGAGAGCTCTTTGACCGAAACATGTTTTTGATTATGAAACGTTTGCATAAACCCATTCTCAGTATCTGTGCCGGAATTCAACACATTAATGTTATTTACGGGGGCAATTTATACGAAGATTTAAAAACCCTAACAAAAACGTCCGTTGATCATGGTGAGTTCAATGGAGATGTTTCCTATCACGATGTTGTGTTGGAAAGGAATAGCCATATTTATTCCGTGATTGGAAAGCAAAACATTAAGGTTGCCAGTAGTCATCATCAGGGAATACAGAAATTAGGTTCTGGGCTTGCTGTTTCTGGGGTTGCTCCTGATGGACTAATTGAAGCGATGGAAGATACAAATCATCCGGATTCTTTTATTGCTGTTCAGTGGCATCCAGAAATTATGACAGAGAATAAAGATCAATTAAAATTATTTCAATGGGTGTGCAGTGAAGCTGTTAATGGGCATTCATAGTTGAAAAACGATAAAAGGATGGACAGGTAAAGATATTCTCACTATGGATTCGTTTTTGTCTTCATTGAAATACTTTATTAATTTCAATCAATGGATGGCAGATGTTATCACAATCTAACATGGGTTCCCATGTTCATTATTGGATTGAGTGCGCTGGTCTTTGGTGTGTTTTATGTAGCAATCAATGAGCCCTGGCTTCTGGACAAAGAAGCAAATGAAAAGCTTCTCGGAGTGACCTACAATACGTTATTTTCTCAAAACGTAAATCAACATTTGCCTAACTATTTGACATTAATGTATAGGTTTTTTGGCTGGTGGGTGGTCTCAATTGGACTGCTTATCTCCGTTTATGTTTTAGTAACAAAAATGGGGACTCAATTAGCCCGGAACACTCTTCACATCGTAACCGTAATTATTCTTACAGGAATATATTGTATCGAATATCATTTCATTCCTGAAACACCGTTTTTGTGGCTTACCCATAGTATTGCATTGTTGTTCCTGGTTAGTATTTACGGTTCTGTAAAATTAAAACAGTATGACTAAGTGGAATTAACGGAAGTACATCCTTTATTTGTTCATTTTCCAATTGCCCTGCTCTCTGTTGGATATTTCTTTGATGTTTTATATGTCGTTTTTAAAAAAACTGAATTGGAATCTGCAGGGTGGTGGAACCTTTTCCTGGGAATAATTTCTTCTTTTGTTACTATAGTCACCGGCTTTGTTGCTGACTGGGAATATGGACACTTTGAAAGCCCGTTTCCTGTTTTTGACACCCATGGCTCTATACAATTATTGTCTGTGTTTTTGTTCTCGGGTCTGTTTGTTTGGCGATGGAAAATGGATAAAAAAATACCCGAACCTCTATATAAAACTATCACCTATTTTACGCTTGGGGCCTGTGCAGTTGGGTTGCTTTTTTATGGCGGTCACCTGGGGGCGGTTTTGGCAGGTAGAATTTGATGGGTCATTAAAGAGCATTCTCTTTTAAACAATTAGTTGTTCAGGTTAATTTTTAATCCTAAAACAATTAATCTTTTTATCTGCATAAATTAATCATCACCAATTAGCATGACAAATCTTAATATCCAGACAAGTTCTGGATTCTTATCTACGGACAGAAGAGACCGTTGGTGGATAGAGCCGCTGTGGACAGGTTTGGGGTTTTTAGCCTTTGTTGTCTACACAACCTGGGCAATGCTCCAGGGGAATTATTATTGGTGGAGCGCTTTTCAGGAAGGGTTTGGAGGATATCTTTCCCCTTTTTACTCTCCGCTGATCTTTATAAAACAAGGTGTTGAGGGTGTGGCTCCTCTTAATCATGCATGGTTTGGTTCCTGGCCCGGGTGGTGGCCCAGTTTTTTTCCTGCTACTCCTGCGATATTAATACTTGCGGGGCCCTTATCTTTCAGGATGACATGCTATTATTATCGTAAATTTTATTACAGAGCCTATTTTTTAACACCACCAGCCTGCGCTGTTTCGGGAACTCCAAGAAAAAAATATAAGGGCGAAACTGCTCTTTTCGTTTTTCAAAATCTACATCGCTATACCCTTTACATTGCGATCGCAATCATTGTTATACTTACTTACGATGGAATTATGTCTCTTTTTAGGGGTGGTAAGTTTGGGGTTGGGATTGGTTCAATTATTCTTTTAATTAATCCTGTTTTGCTTGCCGGATACACATTTGGATGCCATGCCTTTAGGCACCTTGTTGGAGGAAATAAAGATTGTCTTACCTGTCCTCATGGAAGTCCAACAATCCGGTACAGACTTTGGAAAGGTGTGTCTATGTTGAATGGCCGTCATATGTTTTGGGCGTGGATAAGTATGGTTTGGGTTGCGTTTTCTGATATTTATGTCCGGATGGTATCAAGTGGTCAGTGGATTGATCTTAACACTTGGGAGTTTTAGTGCTGGATATTTCAGAAATTCAAACAATAGAACACGATGTTATTATCGTGGGGGCTGGCGGCGCTGGTATCCGTGCTGCGATTGAATGTTCTATGCGTGGTATAAGTACAGGATTGATATGTAAATCTCTTTTGGGAAAAGCACATACTGTAATGGCAGAGGGCGGCGTTGCGGCGGCACTTGGAAATGTGGATTCCCGTGATCACTGGAAGGTTCATTTTCGGGATACAATGCGGGGAGGAAAGTTTCTAAACAATTGGCGAATGGCTGAGCTTCATGCAAAACAGGCACCCGATAGGGTTAGGGAGCTTGAAGAGTGGGGTGCTGTCTTTGACAGAACAGGAACGGGTCTCATAAACCAAAGAAATTTTGGTGGTCATCGGTATCCCCGGCTTGCACATGTTGGTGATCGTACAGGGCTTGAAATTATTCGTACTCTTCAGGATAAGGGAATTCATCAGGGGATAGAAATATATATGGAGTGTTCTGGTTTGGGTTTATTGAAAGCCGAGAACCGCATCTCCGGTATGGTGGGTATGTGGAGAGATTCCGGTGCTTTTGTTGTTTTTAAAGCAAAAGCTGTAATTCTTGCTACAGGGGGCGGGGGAAAATGTTGGGAGATTACCTCTAATTCCTGGGAATACTCTGGTGACGGCTATGGTATGGCTTATGAGGCTGGGGCAGAATTGATAGATATGGAATTCACTCAATTTCATCCAACTGGAATGGTGTGGCCCCCCTCTGTAAGGGGAACCTTGGTTACTGAGGGAGTCAGAGGCGAGGGGGGTATTCTGGTAAATAGTGAAGAAAAACGGTTTATGTTTAACAATATTCCGAAAAGATTTGCTCCCGAAACCGCAGACACAGAAGAGGAGGCGTCACGGTGGCTGGGTGGAGACAAAGATGCAAGGAGACCTCCAGAACTTCTCACACGAGATGTGGTTGCCCGTGCCATTCGAAAAGAGGTAAGAGCAGGAAGGGGTTCTCCTCATGGTGGTGCCTTTTTGGATATTGCTACTCGACGAAACGCTGAAGATATCAAGCGGAAGCTCCCATCCATGTACCACCAGTTTAAGGTGCTCGCGGAGTTAGACATCACGAAAGAACCAATGGAGGTAGGACCAACGCTTCATTATTTTATGGGTGGTGTCTCTGTAGATGCAGACACACAAATGACAACAGTTCCTGGGCTGTTTGCCTGCGGTGAGTGTTCTGGAGGAGTTCATGGCGCAAACCGTTTGGGTGGAAACTCTCTTTCGGATTTGCTGGTGTTCGGAAAGCTCGCTGGTGAGGGGGCATTTAAATATGTTCAATCAAATGAAAAAATGCCTGTTTCTAATGAAGAACAAATAACGATAATTATCAAAAATGCTACTGATATTCTTAATCGAGAAACAGGTAAAAACCCGTTTTTGCTTCATGAGGATCTTCAAAAATTAATGCAAAACAATGTGGGCATTGTTCGGACAGGGGAATTATTAACCAAAGGAATTAACGCACTTACTAAATTTTGGGATGACTACAAAAAGGTGAAAGCCACCGGTGCCAGCCAGTTTAATCCGGGTTGGCATGAGGCTATTTCTTTACAAAACCTTTTAATAACTTCAGAGGCTGTTGCTCGGTCTGCGTTAATGCGGGAAGAAAGCCGTGGTGCACACACACGTGTAGATTTTCCCGGAGAACAGGGTGGGTGGCTGAAATATAATGTTGTGGTGAACAAAAATGACGATGGTTCAATGGACATTAAAAAGGTTTTGCGGGATGAGCCGAGTTCAGAGTTGAAGCGGATAGCAGATTTGTCTATTGAAGAATTGGAATCTGAGGTGAAAGTAGAACGGAAAAGGAAAAAGTAGGGTGTCTTTAAGGCTTTTTGAAATATATCGTGGTGATAAAACTTCAGGTAAAATGGTTGCATATAAAACTGAGGTCACCAAGGGAATGGTCGTTTTGGATGTCATCCACCGAATTCAGGCGGAGCAGGCAGGAGACTTAGCGGTACGGTGGAACTGTAAGGCCGGTAAGTGTGGTTCCTGCAGTGTAGAAATCAATGGAAGCCCCAGACTGTCCTGTATGACTCGATTGAATGAATATTCCGAGGATGAAACTATTTATGTTCGGCCCCTTAAAGCGTTTCCCATCATAAAAGATATAGTTACAGATGTTTCATGGAATTACGAGCAAAATAAAAAAATTGCTCCGTTTTCACCTAATACAAAGGCAAAAGATAAGAACGGTGACTATCGGATGATGCAGGAAGATGTGGACAGGGTTCAGGAATTCAGAAAATGTATTGAGTGCTACTTATGCCAAAATGTGTGTCACGTTCTTCGGGACCACGACCGCAAAGATGAGTTTATCGGTCCGCGCTTTATGGTTCGGATTGCCAGCCTGGAAATGCATCCTCTTGACTCTGGTGACAGAATTTCCAGTATAAAAAATTCTTTTGGCTCTGGTATGTGTAACATAACCCGCTGCTGTACTGATGTATGTCCCGAACATATTCAGATAACCGACAATGGGATTATTCCACTGAAAGAACGGGTAGTGGACCGATATTATGATCCCATTAAAATATTGTTTAGAAAACTATTTAAAAGAACTGGCTGAAAAACTACAATTAATTTTTCAGTTTAAAATGGACCGGTATTGAAATATAAACCCCCACGGCCCGTTCTCGCTGTTTGGCCGGGCGAAAGCGGGTTTTTCGTATTGCATCCATGGCGGCCTCATTTAGTCCGGTATTTGGAATACCTTTTACAATACTAACTTCCTTTACGCGCCCCTTTTTATCGATAAAAGCCTGAACATAAACCGTTCCTTCAATTCCTGCCTCCTGGGCAATCTCGGGGTATTCTGGTCTAATGGGCGTTTTTGGAACCGGTGGGTCGTCGTATGGAATAAACTTTACCCGCGGGCCTTCAGGTGGCGGTGGTGGTGCGTCCCACGCTTCAAAGTTTTCTAGGTCCAGCTCGTCCATGGTAAGATCGTCAGAAATATCCTCACTTTCTGACTCAATTGGAATGGAGGGCCGTGCTGGTGGTGGTGGGCGATCTATTTGCTGAGTTTGTGGGATATCAATCTGCTCAATTATAATTTGTGCCTGCTCTTCCAGGGTCATTTTGCCTCCAAACCGAGGAAACAAAAGAAATAAAAAAATGAGTAGAACAACAGAGGTGAGAGACGTTGTCCTCACAGCGAGTGGATATGTGGTTCTTAATGAACCAGTGTGTTCAATAGTCTTCATTAGTCAACCGCGGTTTTTGTTGAATAGTTGAGTTTTAAGGCGTCTGCTTTTCTTAGTTCATTATGAATACCGGAAACCAGCCCCATGCGTGCTTCTTTGTCTGCTTTTAATGAAACAACAAGCTGTGGGTCTGTTGCTCTCTTATCATACATAATGTGGCGTACATCTGTAACATCATACCTTTTGTCTTCTATGGAAATTAATCCTTCCTTGGAGACCCAAATATGTGTTGTGTGTCTTTTTGATTTTAATTTTTCAATTCTTTTCGCTTTGGGAAGGTTTATTGGAAGCCCCGAATACTCTCTTAAAACCGTGGTCACCATGAAAAAAATAAGTAACATGAAAATAATGTCAGGCATAGAGGCTGTAGGGATCTCTGTATTAAGTTTAATTTTTCTATTAAATGACATTAGTCAGCCGTTTCTGCTATGGAAATCCTTTTAGCATTCGCTGTCTTCAGTTGATCTATAACAGCGACATAATCTTTATAGCGGGTTTTTTCATGTGCTTTTACAGAAATAATCAGCTTCTCGTTTTCCTTCATTTTATTTTTTACTACTCGGCTAATATTTTTTGTTTCTACCGGGTCTCCCCCTAAAAGCACTTTTCCTTGTGAGTTTATTAGGCAGTTTAGAATGTTTTTTTTCCTGATTTCAATGGTGTCTCCTTCTGGTGGAAGAACAATGCCCAACCCCTTGTCCATATCTATAGTGGTGGTTACAAGAAAAAATATAAGCAAAAGAAAAGCAATGTCTGCCATAGAGGATGTGGGTATTTCTCCTCCTTTAAACCGCCTTTTTTTCATGGACACAGGACTGTTTCCCTATTTTTCTTTGGACTCCAGTTCGTATAAATGGTCTACCAATTGAACTGAGTGCTCTTCCATGTCAAGGATAAGTCTGTCTATTCGATTCACAAACAGGTTTTGGAATATTTGAATTATCATCGCAACAATCAACCCAAAAGCGGTAGTTAATAGGGCCTGTGAAATCCCCCCTGCCACCACTGCCGGTGAAATGTCATTTGCCGCCTTAATGGCATCAAAGGCTCCTATCATTCCTACTACTGTTCCGGTAAATCCAATCATAGGAGCAATGGTTATCACTGCGTTAAGCCAAATCATGTTTCT
>ERZ651768.1110-NODE-1110-length-19969-cov-3.306756_pt1 | contig 19969 bp, 14 predicted proteins | sample MGYA00514754_ERZ651768 | MGnify/ENA metagenome assembly ERZ651768
CTGAACCCGGAAATGGCCTTGAAATCTTCTTCATTAAGCTGGCAACCTAAAAGACCCAAGGATTTTTTGTCGATACTCAACTTCTCCCGGATGAGGGTGGCGAGATCGGGGTTCTCGGTATACTTTTCAAAATACCGGAGGAAATCCAAGCTGCCGTCGATGTCTTTCGCTTCAGCCATAACACCATTAAGTTAGATTAGGTGAAGCGATTATACCACCAGCGTGACGCTGGACCCAAGAAGCAATAATTTTATCTTGCTCACCAGTGTTCTCTCGGCTTGACGAGCCATTGTCTTATCCTTACCGGGCTGGTCCGGCCAAGGGGGCGGCTACGCCGGTTAATTAAAGTGGACAGAAACTGCCTTGGAGACACCTTGCTCTTCCATGGTTATGCCGTAAAGTGCGTTAGCGAAAGACATAGTTTTTTGATTGTGGGTGATGATGATGAATTGCGTGTTGACGGCCATTTCCTTGAGCATTTCCTGGAAACGGACTACATTGGCCTCGTCTAGCGGGGCATCTACTTCATCCAGCAGGCAGAAGGGGCTGGGTCGGACTTTAAATACCGCAAACATCAGGGCGATGGCGGTCATGGCTTTTTCCCCTCCGGACATCAGGGCCAGGCTTTGCAGGCTTTTTCCCAGAGGATTGGCGGTGATTTCAATTCCTGAATCGAGTGGGTTGGATTCGTCAGTCAAGGTTAAGTTTGCCTTTCCTCCCTGAAAGAGCCGTGCAAAAATTTCCTTGAAGTTTTCGTTAACCAGTACATATGTGTCGAGAAACCGTTGTTTGGTGGTTTGGTTTATTTTCTCGATTGTTGAATGAAGTAGTTCGATCGACTCGGCCAGATCATCCTGTTGTTTTTTCAGGAAAGTGTAACGCTTGTTGGCTTTTTCAAAATCCGAAAGCGCTACCAGATTGACCTCGCCTAATTTTGCCACCTTCTCCTTGAGCTCTTTAACCTGCTCGTCGGTTTCATTTTCATCGATGGTTTCATCAAAGGCCGACTGCAATTCTTCCCGGGTTGCGTTGTAGTCTTCGTAGGCGCGTTCTTCCAGGTGGACGATTTGCAGGCGGTTTTCCGATCGCTTGATTTCTATTCGAGAGAGGGTTTCGGTGATCTCCTGGATTTTTCGGGAAAGTTCGCGGGTATCCTGTTCCATCTCCTTAAAGTTCTCTTCCTTCTGTCTCAGGGATTCCTCTTCCTGAATGGCCGTTTCGCTCCACTGATCTTTTTCCCGGGAAAGCTTGAGGACCGAATTTTCCAAGGTTGAAATCTCGGCTTCAATCTCAGTGATTCTGTTCTGGTTTGAAATTCGGTCCGCCTCGCGTCTTTCAACCTGCTGTTTCAGGTTTTGTTGCTGAAGTTCCAGTCGTTTGATTTCGGTGAGCGTGTTTTCCCGTCGGCCGATCAGTGATGCGATCAAGACTTTTAGTCTGCTGATCTCGGATGAAATTCCCTCAAGGTTGGACCGACTCTGTTCCAGTTCTTCCCGATGGTGGATTAAAAGTTCTTCTTCCTGACGCCTTTTTTGCTCGGCAGAGGCCAATTCCTGGTCCAGCGAGGATTTCTCCGTGACCAGTTCATCCCTTTCGCTGTCCAGGGCCGAAATTTCTCCACCTATTGTGGTATCCCTGTTTTCAAGACGTTCTGCTTCCCTGCACCATTGTTCCAGGTCGCGGAGTTTGTTGTTCGTTTCGAGCTCTGCGGAAAGGGTTTGCTGGTCTAATTGTTTCAGGCTAACCTCAAGTTCGGAAAGGCCTTGTTTTTTCTTTTCGATGTTTTCTCGCGAGGCATCCAATTCCTCTTTGAGTCTGCTGGTGTTACCGCTGAGAGTTTCTATTTCGCGGTTCCGTGCCAGCAGGCTGGAGGAAGCATTTTCCAAAGAGCCTCCGGTGACGAATCCGTTTGCATCAATCATTTCGCCGTTTAAGGTGACTACTGTTCCATGAAAATTTGGATCCTGATGCAGGTGAAGGGCCACATCCATATCCTGAACGATGACAACGCTTTTAAGTAACAGCTCGATGACAGGCCGGTATTCTTCCTGGCATTCAATAAAATTGAGTGCCTTGCCCACGATTCCCTGTGTGCCGTTTAAATTTAGGGGTGCGGAGGGAACCGGTTTTGGATTGAGAGGAACGAACAAGCCGCGGCCGGAATGATGACTTTTTAGATAACTGATGGCCTCCATCGAATCTGAATAGGAATTGACAATAACACTTTGGAGTTTTTCACCCAAAGCCGTTTCGATAGCCACTTCATATTCCGCCGGAGTCTGCAGAACATCGACCAGTACTTCCCGGATTCCCGGAATTCGTTCGCCGTTCTGGTTGCCCATAAGGGATTTGATGCCTTCTTGAAATCCCTCAAACTGGTTCCTCAGTTTTTCCAATGAACCCAGCAAGGAGGCTTTATGAAAATAGTCTTCCTTTATGGAGCTATGACTGTTTATTTCAGCTTGGAGTTGTTTGGAGTATTCGGTAGTTTCTTGACGCAAGGCCTCCTGCCGTTCCTTTAAACGTGTAAGTTCCTCGTCTTTTTGCTGGTGTTCCGATTTCTCCTGTTCCAGTACTGACTGGTTTTTCTGAATTTGGGAACGGACTTCTTCCTTTTCCGATACAAGTTTTTCCTGGCGGGTTTCCAATCCCTGAACCCGGGTCTCAAGAGCGGTCAGCTGATTTTTTGATTGAGCCGTTTGCTGGAATATATTGAGAACATTTTTTTCTCCGTTGAGAACTTGTTCCTGAATTTTCTGCAAAGCTTCTCGTTGTTGCTCATTTTCAGCCTCCTGCTTGTCCAGGACAATTTCCTGCTCGTTGATTTCCTGTGAGGTGGCGGAAAGCCTTTGCCTTTCGTTTTCGATCTTGCTTGTCAGGTCGCCAATTTCCCCTTTCATATGGGAAATTTCCCCTATGGCGGATTCGATGTCCGCTTCCGCTTCTGATTTCTGTTCTTTTTTGAAGGCAACATTTTGTTCACTGCTTCCGATTTGGGAGTTCAGTTTATGAATGGTTTCGCGGGCTTCATTCAACCACTCCAGCGATTCTTCAATTTCTATATTGAGTTGGGCGATCTGGTTTTCGAAGGTGGCGTGGCGGGCACTCCACTCTGTTTTCTTTTGGGTTTGCTCTTCTAACTCTGTTTCTATTGTTTGCAGTTGCGTTTGGTAGCGGCGGACTTTGATGGCAAAAAGTTTCAGAGACAGTTGCTTAATCTCGGATTTGTATTTTTTATAGCGTTCCGCCTTGGCGGCCTGACGCTTTAACGATTCGACCTGCCGGGCCAGTTCTTGAACGATATCTGCCACCCGCTCCAAATTCTGGCGAGAGCTGTCGAGCTTGCGGATGGCTTCGTTTTTGCGGTGCTTGAATTTCAGGATCCCCGCCGCCTCTTCAATCAGAACCCGTCTTTCTTCCGGTTTGGAAGTGATGATGTCCTGAATATGGCCTTGTTCAATAATGGTCAATACCTTCGGACTGATACCGGCATCCAGAAGGAAATCCGTGATATCCTTTAAGCGGCATGGAATCTGGTTGATATAAAATTCGCTTTCGCCGGAACGATGGTAGCAACGGGTGACTTTGACATCTTCAGAAGAATTGGGAACCCCGGCAATCCGGAGTCCCGGTGGTACATTGGCTAAGGTTAGGGAAATTTCCGCCCGGTTCACCGGTTTCCGGCTACTACTGCCATTGAAAATGAGATCTGTTATGCGAGTGCTACGTAGAGTTTTGGATCTTTGCTCGCCGATGACCCAGCGAATCGCGTCAGATACATTGCTTTTCCCGCAACCGTTTGGGCCGACAATGGCGGTAAAACAACCGTTTTTAAACTCCAGGTTAGTAGAGTCGACAAACGATTTAAAACCCTCTAGCTCTAAATTTTTCAAGTACAAATTTGGTTTGACTCCCGGGATTATCGGATCTATTAAGGCTTGTATGCTGGAAGAAAGACTATCCCAATCATGAGATATTGTAAAGTGAAATTATACCTTGTTTGGTATACTTTAAATCCCAGTCCACTATATATTGTGGTAGCCCACTTGGCCCGGCCAACAGCCGGTGGCAAATAGCAACAAAGCTACGCCTTGAGGAAATGAGCAATAGCTTTATACTATCCTTGCAGGGCATGAAGGCAAATAGTAATACCACATGCGGCAACGATACACTCGGCTTGACGGGTCCCTGCTCATTGTACCCCTTCGGGGCATGAAGGCTGAGGAAGAATATTACAGCCCCACGTCGATAGATTACAAGTTACCAGCGGAGGTTCTCCGCGGTCAAGGAGGTTTTCAGATGGAACTATACTCTTATAATAAATGCGGAACTTGCCGTAAGGCGGTCCGGTTCCTGGAAGACAGGAAGGTTAAGTTTGAATTGATCGATATTACCGAAATAACGCCGCCAAAGCTGGTCCTAAAAGCGGCAATGAAAGCCAAGGGAATGAAAAAGCTGTTTAATACCAGCGGAGGCCAATACCGGGAGTTGAAGCTCAAGGACAAATTGAAAACCATGACCGAAAGCCAGGCTTTAGACTTGCTCACTTCCAATGGAATGTTGATCAAGCGTCCGATCGCGGTGGATAAAAATAAAATCACCGTTGGGTTCAACCTCGAAGAATACAAAAAGGTTTGGTAGGTAAGCCTGGGGGCGGAAACAAAGGACATTTATGGACATGTTTTTGATCAAACACAAACTGAAGAACGATTTTCCCCTGGTGCGGGAGACGACTCTCCCACATCCCCAGCGGGCCGCGGTGATGGTTATGCTTTATCCCAAGCCAAAAAAAACCCATGTGCTGATGACCAGAAGAGCCATGCACCTTAAGTATCATGCGGGAGAAGTGAGTTTTCCCGGCGGAGTGTTTGAAGAGCAGGATGATGATCTGCTGGCCACGGCACTCCGAGAAACCGAGGAAGAGCTTGCCATTCAGGTTGAATCCGAAGATGTGCTGGGGCAGCTTCCTGTTGTCAGCACACGGTTAGGTTTTGAAATTACCCCTTTTGTTTCCGTTCTGCCTTCGGCCCCTAAGTATGAGCCCGCTGAGAATGAGGTGGGAGAAGTTTTGGAAATTCCATTCACTTCCCTGCTTTCAACGCAACAACGGGATGTTGGGAGCAATCCCGCTGAAGAAAGTGTGATGTACTGGTTTGAGCACCACAGAATCTGGGGCGCATCGGCAAAGATTCTCAAACAAATAAGTCATCTGAGCAGTTATTAAATGGAAGCTTTAAAAATCCTTTTTCTGGCTCCGCATTGGAGGGTTTCCCTGATCAAGGCGTTTCAGGACGCTAAATCCGGATTCCAGCAGTCCGTTGAGTTGATCTGTGTGGATAGCGATCCGCTTGCGCCTTCCTTTAAAGAAGCAGATCGCTCACAGGTTTTGCCGCTTTTTTCAGATTCCCAGTGCCTGCAATCGCTTCTCGGGTTTTGCGAAACCGAAACGATTTCTGCCCTGATTCCCTTGACCAACAAGTCCATTGAGTTCATGGCTGACCATCGACGGGAACTGGAAGCGGTCGGTCGCCGTTTGTGGATACCCCGAAACCCTGCCATCGAAATCTGCCATGACAAATGGAAATTACATGAGTTTTTAAAAGATGAGGGATTCGAAACCCCATCAACATTTTTGCCGGGAAAAATAGAGTTTTCGCTCCCGTTTCCCCTCGTTGCCAAGCCACGCCGGGGAGAAGGTAGTAAAAACCAGTATGCCGTGGAGGACTATGGCGACCTGGATTTTTACATGAAAAAATGTCCCCATCATGTATTTCAACAACGGATCGATGGAAAAGAATTCAGCGTGGATTGCTTTTTCGACCAGCAAGGCTCGCCCCGCCTGATAATTCCGCGTGAACGGTTGGCGGTTCGTGGTGGAGAGGTAATGGTGAGCCGTATCCATATAAATGCCGGAATTATTGATAGAGTGGAAGCACTTGGAGCCAAACTGGGTTTGACAGGCCCCTGCACGATTCAGGGGTTACAGGGTGAGGGCGGCAATTTTTATTTCACCGATGTGAACCTGCGTTTTGGTAGTGGTTTTGTGCACACAATTTCTGCCGGAGGGGACGTGCCCTTAATGATGTTGAGGGAACTGGCCGGCCAGACTGTGGACTCCAAGAGGCCGGACATCAGGGATCATTCGGTCATGACGCGTTTCCCCGAGAGTATTTTTCATCATGATTGAGGTAGAATCTTTATATACTCCTTTAAGTTCCGCTGGGTCATTTCTGTAATATGAATGTCACTCCTATGACTCCTCACGACCGGTTGATCTTTGCTCTGGATGTTTCAGGGAGAAAAGAAGCGGAGCGTTACGTCAAAGCGCTGGATGGGCTGGTCGGTTGCTTCAAGATAGGGTTGGAACTGTTCATCCGCGAAGGTTCCGATGTGGTCAAAATGATTCAGGACCATTCCTCGGCGGGCATTTTTCTTGATCTCAAGCTTCACGATATTCCCGCTACGGTAAGGGGCGCGTTGCGATCCGCTGAAAAGTTGGGAGTCCGGTATATCACCATTCACTCAACAGAGGGGGAAACCATTCTTGAGACAGCAGAAGAGGTGAAGGATTCGGGCCTGGAAGTGCTGGCGGTAACGGTGCTCACCAGTACCAGCGTTTCCTCCTTGGCGAGTCTGGGTATTCGTGATGGTATCAACGCGGCGGTCCTGGTGTTGGATCGGGCGGTCCGGGCGCAAAACTCGGGATGTGCCGGGGTCATTTGTTCAGGAGAGGAAGCAAAACTGGTCAGACAAAAATGTGGTGAGGGATTCAAAATTGTGGTTCCGGGGATTCGTCCGCAATGGTCCGATGTGGCAGGGGACGACCAGAGCAGAATTTCAACACCAGTCCAAGCTATAGAGGACGGGGCGGACCTCATTGTTGTCGGCAGGCCTATCCGAGATGCTAAAGATCCAAGAGAAGCGGCGCAAAAAATTATTGATGAAATCCAATCCATTTCCGACCAGGGATGAAGAAAACAAATACTAAAAATCAACAATGGGTTCCACGTTAATAAATTTTATTTATCTGTTAAGCCTAGTTTGCTGGGTTGGCAGTATTATCTTTTTTTCCTTCTTTGTGGCTCCTGTGGTCTTTAAAACCCTGGAGCGGGAAAAAGCAGGGGAACTGGTCGGCATTATTTTTCCTCGGTACTACATGATTGGTTATGTGTGCGGCGTTTTGGTGTTGGTGGCACTTCTGCTAACCGGACCGGAAACAGCGGGTCTTAAATGGTGCGCCTGGGGAATCATGATGCTAGGGACAGTATGCGCCGGTTTGGCAGTGAACCCTAAAGCAAGAATCCTAAAAGAAAAATTGAAAGATGCCCCCGAAACCGAAAAGCCTGACCTGGAGGCCCGCTTCAAGACCCTACATTCTTTATCCGTCAAGTTGAATGCGACGGTTCTTTTTGCCGGACTCTGGTTGCTCTGGCTGACCGCCGTGATTTTTAAAGTTTGATCATCTATCCAATATGAACATTCTAGGAATATCGGCGTTTTATCATGACTCGGCAGCATGCCTGGTGCGAGACGGTGAGATCATTTCGGCAGCGCAGGAGGAACGGTTCACCCGCAAGAAGCACGATGCCTCGTTTCCCAAAAAAGCGGTGGAGTTCTGCCTTCAGCAAGGAGGCATTCAGACCTCTGACTTGGACTATGTCGGGTTTTATGACAAGCCATTCGTCAAGTTCGAACGCATTCTGGAAACTTATCTGAGTATCGCTCCCAAGGGTCTGCGGCAATATTTATCGGCGATGCCGGTCTGGCTGAAAGACAAGTTATGGACCCGGGCCAATATCCGCAAAGACCTGGACTATAAGGGGCCGGTTCTGTTCGCTGAGCATCATGAGTCGCACGCGGCCAGTGCGTTTTTTCCGTCCCCGTTTCAGGAGGCGGCAATTCTTACGATGGATGGGGTGGGAGAATGGGCCACCAGTAGTATTGCCCAGGGCAAGGACAATAAAATAGAGTTGTTGCGGGAAATGCATTTCCCACATTCCCTCGGCCTGCTTTATTCAGCGTTTACTTATTATCTTGGCTTCAAGGTCAACAGCGGCGAATACAAGGTCATGGGACTGGCCCCTTATGGGCAACCCAAATACGCGGACCTTATCCTGGACCGCCTTATCGACCTCAAGCAAGACGGCTCCTTTAGAATGGACATGGAGTATTTCGACTACCTGGGCGGCATGACGATGACCAATGACAAGTTTGCCTCGGTGTTTGGCCACCCCGCCCGCCAGTCCGAAACCCAGCTCACTCAAAAGGAAATGGATATCGCGGCTTCCCTGCAAAAGGTGACCGAAGAGATCATGATTAAAATGGCACGTCACATCCGAGAACTTACCGGCATGAAAAACCTGTGTCTTGCGGGAGGCGTGGCTTTAAACTGCGTGGGTAATGGCAAGATTCTCAAAGAAAAAATCTTCGACCGGGTTTGGGTTCAACCGGCGGCGGGAGACGCGGGGGGCGCTTTAGGTGTGGCGCTCAGTATCTGGCATCAGATGCTGGGAAATGAAAGAGCGACCAACGGCAAAGACTCGATGCGGGGAGCCTTTCTCGGCCCGAAGTTTGAAGAAGATGAGATCCGGCAATTTTTAGACGGGCAGGGCATTCCCTATAAATATTATGATGACCCTCAATTGGCCCCAGCGGTTGTGGAAGATTTGCAAGCCGGTAAGATAGTCGGCTTGTTTCAGGGGCCGATGGAGTTTGGCCCGCGCGCGTTAGGGGGGAGGAGCATCATTGGCGATCCGCGAAACTCTAAAATGCAGTCGACGATGAACCTTAAGATTAAATATCGCGAATCGTTTCGCCCCTTTGCCCCGGCGGTTCTGGCAGAAAAGGTTCAGGAGTGGTTTGAAATCGACACCGAGAGTCCTTATATGCTTATGGTGGCGGGTGTGCGTGAAGACAAACGCATTCCAATGACTGAAGAGCAAAAGAAATTGTTTGGCATAGATTTGTTGAACATTCCCCGGTCACAGATTCCGGCGATCACGCATGTGGACTATTCGGCCCGCATCCAAACGGTTCACGCCGAAACCAATCCCCGGTTCTATGAATTGATCCGGGAGTTTGAAAAAGCCACGCAATGCGCGGTATTGATCAATACCTCCTTCAATGTTCGCGGGGAGCCCATTGTCTGTACCCCGGAACAGGCCTACCGTTGTTTCATGCGCACGGAAATGGATACTCTCGTGCTGGAAAATTTCGTGCTCGATAAAAAAGAGCAGAAACCCCTGGAAGAAGACAGCAACTGGAAGGAAGAATTCGAACTCGACTAGCGGGCCACGCCCGCTGTGAACAGGCGCCACGCCTTCGGCGGTCACATGTAGTGTTCCTTCTTCTATCTTCATACCCTGAAAGGGTACAACATTTCATTAAGCCGAGTTAACCTGTTGTCTGCCAAATAAAGTGATTGCAGTTGCCACCGGCGGCTAGGCCGGAGGGAGGAAATGAGCAATGGTTCGTCAAGCCGAGAATAAGGGTGTTAGCAGTAAAAAGCTATTGCTAGTCGGCCCCACGCCCAGTGGTAGTTATGCTAGAACTCGATTTTTTGTTATCGCTCTGGCTTTGCTGTCCCTTTACGCTTATGGATGGCGGGTGACGGAAATCGATGTAGGGGAACTATTCCGCGACTTCCACCTTGTCACACCGCTGGTCAGGGAACTGGCTCAGCCCGACTTGCTGACCCGTGAGAAGGATACCCAAATCGTTGAAGCAGAGTTTTTCCTTTCTCAAAAATCCAAAGAAAATACTCCCCAAGTTCATGAAGCCACAAGCCCCTCGTTAGTCCTATCCCGTCAGTCGGGTGAAATTTCGGACACCTTGACCGTTCGCGGCCTGAACATGAAACCGGGAAAGTCCGGAATTATATATTGGGTCAATGCTATTGAGCAGGAGTTTCTCCTGGGGGTTATTACGACCGATTCATCCGGCGCGTTTCAGAAAGATATCACCGTGCCGCCCAGCGCGCGAGGTTTTCGCCAGACAGTGAGGGCGGTGTTAAGTTGGGAGGCAGGGGGGTGGAAAGTCAGTGAGACTCTCAGTCTGACCTTCGACAAAATGGTGGAAACGGTTTTTTTGGCGTTGATGGCGACTACTTTTGGCGTGCTGGTAGCGGTGCCTTTAAGTTTTCTCGGTGCGCGGAATCTCATGACGAAAAGCAGGGTGGGTACTATCGTTTATTATGGGGTACGCACCGGACTGAATATTTTGCGATCCATCGAACCGCTGATCCTGGCGATCTTGTTTGTGGTCTGGGTGGGCATTGGTCCTTTTGCCGGGGTGTTGGCGTTGGGACTGCACTCCATCGCGTCTTTGGGAAAATTATTTTCGGAACAGATAGAGAGCATTGACTCAGGACCGGTAGAGGCAATCACTGCGGTCGGAGCCAAACCGGTGCAGGTGGTATTTTTTGGCGTTCTGCCCCAGGTGCTCTTGCCATTTTTGGCACTCAGTTTTTACCGCTGGGATATCAACGTGCGCATGTCAACGATCATCGGATTTGTCGGGGGCGGGGGAATCGGGTTTTTGCTTCAGCAGTGGATCAACCTTCTCAAATACAACGAGGCCGGCACGGCGTTACTCGCCATAGCTATCGTGGTTATTACGCTGGACACCCTGAGCGCCAAAATCCGCGAGCGCATTCAATAGCTGAAAAAAGAATAGAATTAATCTTTGTAGGGGGCCAGGTAGTTGAAGATTTTTATGAATTGTTTTCCGGATTCAGGAATTTTCCCAGCTTGATTGAAAAGCAGGATGTTCTCTGCCGTCAGAGGCTTGCCATAAAAAGCCAGGTTGGCATCGACATCGGAAGTGATGATGGTGCCTTTCACGGATACCCCGCCAAAAATGCCCTTACTTCTGGAATAGGAATAAATTTCTCCCTGCATAAAAACATCGGCGGACGCTTCTGCGTGACGGCCAACGGGACCAACTGCTACGGCGATGTCTCCCCCCAGCGTGAACTTTTCGCTGAGCAGTCCTTCCAGTCCTCTCTGCGTCATAACGAGCAGGATCAGGTCTACCGCTTCTGCGCCGAATTGAAAGCCGAAACTTCCGCCAGCGGTATAAAGAAAAGCGGGAGCGCCCCATTCGCCGGTTCCTTGGGAGCGTACCGAGGCAATTCCTTTGCCGTATCTGGCGCCGATAAAAAATCCGGCTTTTACCATGGTGGGAAAGACAATAATTGCCTTGGCTTTGGAGATTAACTTGGCGGGAATCTTGTGGTCGGGAGAATTTCGGATTTCTTCCAGAACCAACTGCGCGGTTCTTAGCAATTTTCGTTGTTTGGCTCCATCGGGGGCCTGAGCCCAAATAGCGGAGGAGAAAAACAGGGTAAGAACGATACTGAGGGAGAGGCTTTTCATAGGAGCTCCGGTTAAATTTACTTTATCTACTATATATGAATTCAGTTGGACAATTCAACCTCGCTGAAAGGAAGAAAATCGGGTTACAGGGAGCGCCATTTTTAATGGAGCAAAAATTAAATTTTGCGCTTTTTAAATTGTGCCCGTACCATGCACAGTTATGATAGGTAAGCGGGTGGAAAATTATCTAGGCAAAGAGGGACTTCTGTCTTCGCGGTTGGAAGGGTTCGAATACCGTCACCAGCAAATGGATATGGCAGATGCGGTGGAAGAGGCGTTTGGCAATGCCATGCACCTGATCGTGGAGGCGGGAACTGGAACGGGAAAAAGCTTGGCCTACCTCATCCCGGCTATTTTATGGGCTGTGGAAAATAACAAGAAGGTGGTCATCTCGACTTATACCAAGACACTCCAGCATCAGATTCTTAATCACGATATCCCTTTCCTTCGCGAAAAGTTAGGAATTAACTTTCGCTACGCCTTGTGCATGGGCAACGAAAACTATCTGTCGCTCAGGAGGTTGAAACGGTCGGCCCAGGCAGGGCTGTTCACTCAGGCCATTGAGGAAAGCCAATGGGAAGGTATTTTTAACTGGGCCGGAGAGACAGAGACCGGGTACCGGAGTGACCTCCCCTTTGAGGTTCTTCCTCAGGTGTGGGAAGAGGTGGGACGACAGAAAGACCTTTGCCTGGGAAAAAACTGCGAAACCCATTCCTCTTGTTTTTATTTCAAGGCTCGGAAAAAATGGTTCGGCGCTCATCTTTTAATCGTCAACCACCATTTGTTTTTTGCCAATGTTGCCAACGCCGGAGCGGTGCTTCCCGCTTTCGACGCAGTGGTGTTTGACGAGGCACAGAATCTGGAAGACGCGGCTACCCAGTTTCTGGGACTGGAAATTTCCAATTCCAATTTATTTTATTTCCTGGACCGGCTCCATAACCCGCGTACCAAACGCGGGCTGTTGACCCGGATCGATCACGAATCTGTGCCTCATCTTCGCAAACTGGTGATGTCGGTACGCCAGGCGGTCGATGCTTTTTTCAATCACCTTCTGGAAGAGTATGGAAAGAACGACCGGGTCCTGCGGTTCTATAAACCGCCTGTACTCGACAACGGTGTGTATGTTCCGCTGGAAGCTCTACGGGGCGGATTGAAATCTTTGGAAGCGGGGCTGCTCTCGGAAGAGGACCGGGTGGATGCGTCAGCCGCCGCCGAGCGTTGCTTTGAGTTCAACAACACTCTGTCAGCCATCCTCAATCAGCACATGCGAGGATATGTCTACTGGATAGAAATCGCTAAAAGAAAACGCTTCCCCCGTGTGGTCTTGCGCGGGGTTCCTATTCATGTGGCGAAAGAACTGCACGAACAGGTGTTCGATAAAATTGACCGGGTGGTCATGACCTCCGCCACGCTGACCACTTCCAAGGGATTCGAATTTATTAAGGAACGCATTGGTTTTCAGCCGGATGAAGAGTTGTCTTTGGATGCGCCCTTCGATTATCCCCGTCAGGCACTGCTCTATGTTCCCGATGACCTCCCCGAACCGGGTGATGAAACAGGTGTTTATGTGGAAGGTATTGCCAACAGGTGCCGGGAACTGGTGGCGGTTTCCGGCGGCAAAACTTTTATCTTGTTTACCAGTTACGCACTCCTCAATCAGGTTTATGAAAAGCTGGACGAACTGCATTTCCAGTTTCCGCTTATCCGGCAGCAAGACATGCCCACCGGCCTGATGATAAAAAAATTCAAAGAGAAACCTTCAGTGATCTTAGGAACCAACTCCTTCTGGCAGGGGGTGGACATACCCGGTGATGCGCTGCAAAGTGTTATCATCACCAAACTTCCATTTGACGTTCCCAAAGAACCGTTGACGGAAGCCCGCATTGAGGAATTGCGAAAGCAGAATATCGACCCGTTCAGGCATTACCAGATCCCCCGAGCGATCATTCAGTTGAAACAGGGATTCGGCCGCTTGATCCGAAAAAAGACCGACACCGGTGTGGTTTCCATTCTCGATTCCCGTATGAGCCAGCGTGGTTATGGAAAACAGTTTATCGCTTCATTGCCCCCCTGCCCGATAACAACTCAGCTGGATAAAGTCCGAGACTTCTTCGTCTCTAGCGAGGCAGGCAACGAGCAATAGCGTGAAAGGCTAGCAATGGGTTGGCTCGGCTTAACGAACTATTGCTTATTGAGTCCAGCGGTTATGCTTGTACATTAGGTAGATGGCGAATATATTGGACCCGACTGCGGTGAGAAGGATGAATATATCGAGTCTTTCGATACAGGCCATGACCAGTAGGAAATAGATGAAATCCCGGTTGGCAATCTGGTCTGCCAGATTGGTTTCGGAGATTTCCCCCTGTCCTGCCGCTTGCTTTTTTTTCACGATGCTGCTGCTCAGGATCATAAACGCGACCAGACTGCCAAAAACCGCCAGCCCTCCGTAGAGTTTATATAGAGGATCACCCGTCGCAAAAAACAAACCCATGCCAATGGAAAAAAAAACAAAAAAGTGAACGATGTTATCGCAGAAGATATCGAACCGGGCACCCCAGGATGTTTCCATGAATTTGAGGCGCGCAATTTCGCCATCGGTACAATCTACCCAGGCGGAGACCAGAAGCAGGAGTGCACCGGTTATACCTGAAAAAAAGGTGCCATGATAAAAACACCACGCGGACCCAAGGCCGATCAACAGGCTCAGGAAAGTGATCTGGTTAGGGGTTAAAGAGGTTTTTAAAAACAGGCGGGTCAATTGTCTGGAAATGAACCGCGTTACCAGCCTGTCCATCACGCTGTCATTACTCAGGCCCACGGATTTTAAAAGCCGCTCTTTGGCCACACGAAAATCTTCTTTATTGATTAAACGTGATGGTTCATGAGGTGGAATGACTTTTATAAGATTTTTTTCTTGTGTTTGTTGTTTAAGTGTGTCCGGAAAGAAATGAAACCCGGAGGTGTCGGCTTGATATTGGGTGGATGGAGTCATCGCTTCCACGACTTCTGGTTTTTCAAGCAGGGTGGACCCATCGAGGACCATGACATTCGTGCCGTGAAGTCCGATGGTGTTGTCCGCTATCCATTCCACATCCAGGTTTATACGAGGGTCCTGCTTGAGCATCTGGTGAATAGCATCCATGTTTTCAGTAGGGCTTTGCATCCAGATTAGCAGATTTTTAATGCCTGCTCTCTGCAGGGTGAGCGCGTTCTTAAGCAGGAAAGGCACTTCCGCCAGGTTTTGCCAATACCAATCGGGTTCCGCGGGCAGTAATAAAATGGCGATTTGAATTTTTGGCTCGGCTTGGGACGAGGAGGGATTTTCATTCATAAGATAAAAAAACCACTAAGGATCTGAAAGCGTTTTATTAATGGTCTGGCGTCTAACGACAAAAAGGACCAGGGCGAAGGTGAGGGAGCCAACGCCAGCAAGCCATAGAAACCAATCCAGATGCCCGATTATAGAGAAAATTAAAATGACATAAATAAAATTCCGGCTTGCCAGAGTCTGGATGACATCATACATGCCGGTTTCCTTATAAAAATTTCCTTTGCCGCCTTTGGGAAAATAAGTAAAAGCAAAAATCAGCCCACCGCCGATGGCCAGCATAATGAAGGGGATGAGGGCCTGTCCCAATCCATGGGTTTGCGAGACGCCCAGCATCATTCCCGTGAAGACAAAAACATTGATGAGATTATCGCAAGTGGTGTCGAGTTTCTCGCCAAAATCAGATTCCATGAATTTCAGCCGAGCGACATCTCCATCACAACAATCCCAGATAGCTGTCAGGACCAGCAACAAACCTCCTGCCAGACCGCTGAGATAACTTCCCTGCGCGAAGCACCAGCCAGCCAGGAATCCTATGAACAATCCGAACAGGCTCAGCATATTAGGAGTGAGGGGAGTTTTGACCAGCATGGCGGATATGGGAATGGAAAACAGGGAATTGAACCATATATCCATAAACTGGGTGTAATGGTTTTTACCATAGCGAAGCAGTTTCTTTTCCGCCGCCAGGGAGGAGGCGTTGTCCCGGACTTCTATCCAGAAATTTGTATCGGCGGGCAACGCAATGTGTTCGGGTCTATCTTCGCCACCTTCTGCCCTGTTGCGATGACTCAATGTGGAAAATTTAGTTGGGGGAAGCAGATACAGTCCGCCGGGTTTTTCCAGTTCCAGACAGAAAATCCCATCCGGTTTATTATTGTTCTCGGATTCTATGAAACGCCGGATTACCTTCTGGTGCGTGACGAGGTTTCCGTTTACCAGTAGAAACGTTTGGGATGGGGTGAGCGCGTTGGCCTGCTCCCTGCTATTCGCTTCAAAGAATTCGTCCTGGTTGTGCCAGCGCAGAAGGCTTTTAAATCGAGAATCTTTTTCGATGTCCTTTCGATGGATTTTTATTTCCTGCGCATTCAACTGGTGGGATAAAACCAGAAACTCGTTGATTCCTGCTCTTTGCAAAGTGAGGATCAAGCGCTTGAATAAAGGAATGCCGGCTATTTTGTTTTCGAGGATAAGAGAATACTCGGTTTTTGGGGGAGAAAGCAAAATGACCGCAAAATGGGGAGAGTTCATGGTGACGGCAAATCAGGGAGCGATGGTTTCAAGGTTAGGAGTGTAAATGAAATTAGCCTGGATGGTTAATTTTTCCCGTTGAATGGTTGACGGGAAGGGGTAAAATGGAGCTGCTTCCTTCACGGCTTTGAGCGCGGCCATGTCCAGAATTTCATAGCCCGACCGATCCAGCAGACGCGCTCCAAGAAGGTTTCCGTCCTTGGAAATACTGAAAGTCAAATTGAGATCGCCGCTGATGCCGCGTTTTGCCGCATCGGAAGGATAAATCCAGACCCGTTCGATTTGGTGCTTGATCCTCGCAAAATAAGAGGCGTATTTGACTTCCGTGGTATCGAGAGAAACCGGTTCATCGTCATCGGAGTTTTCCAGGGATTCTGTGTCAAGCGATGCGAATTTTTCAGGATCAAATCCGTCCAGAAGAGCCAAGACACTGCCTGTTCCCGCTTTGGGAGTGGCGGCGGATGTTGTGGGTTTTTTCTTGGTAACAGTTTTAATTGTTCCAATATCCGATTCCGGTAAGAGCCTTTTTTTCGACTCAATTATGGATCGCGTTTTCGGTTTGCGTGCGATTCTCTTTTCTCGAGCAGGCGCGGTTCCTGTTCTACCCATGGATCCTTTAGATTTTGGCACTACGGTTTTTTTTCGTTGATAAGTTTTTGAAGTTTTCTTGTTGGCATTGGAATGAGCCCGGCTGTCAAATTTTGCCAGCAACTCTTTGGTCCTGGCTTTCTCGGTCTTTTTGGGTGGCTTTGGTGTGTCGATGATTCGACCACTTTTAGCGGCCATGGGTTTTTCCGGTTCGATATACCTCACCTGGATAGGGGGAGGCCCCTTTATTTTTTCTTCCCGAACAGGAGTCATCATGTGCACGACCACCACTATAAAATGAATGGCCAGCGATAAAAGGATAAACCCGGATAAACGGGTTCGATTCAATAAACTATTTTCCAGCCACATATTTGGCATTTTGGCTTCAGTTTATAAGGTAGTTTGAATTTTAGTACACAAAATTGCAACTTGTATTATAGCGTTATTTTCAGTTTGCAGAAAGCTTGCCCCGGTTTTGTGGATAAAGTCAGTGGTTTTTTTATTCAGGTTTGTTGCCGGTTTCCTTAGGCCGTATTCTGTTTCAGCAATTTGCATTTTTGTTTATACCAGCGGTATGCGTATTCCACTTTTTTCGATTTTCCGTTGGAAGAAATATATTGGCCATCCCTGTCAAAGGGCACATAACTCATCCTGAGCGTTACATAAATAGAATTGATGTAGGAAGGAAAATCCTGATACATGGGAATCTCTGTCTTCAACTCAGGCATACCCTCTTCCCGAAACCGGGTCAAGGCTTCTCCAAACGGGTGGATGATTTCCAGTCCCTCCCGGCCATGAGCATTTTCCGTATAATGGATGAGGGACTCAAAATCTTCCCAATCTTCCAATGCGTCGACATCGGAAACGAAAGCCGGGTCATCATGCACCGTGGTGATCAAGGGGGTATTGAGCAAGTGGGAGATCCCTTTATGAAAATTCTTCCGTGACATTCCGAACTGATACCGGTCGCCGGGTCGAATGCGGTTTACATTTAGCCGGAACGTCAACAGATGATCCATGACATAAGGAAGAACCTTGAGCAGGCGTAAGGGTTTTTGCAGGGCGGTTTGGATGCCCGCATGGATTATTTGCCCGTCTTTGCGGGAAGAGTGCAGGTTATCAATGATATACGAATCCATCATTGAAAAATTTATGGGATATAAATTGGGTTCTTTAAGATCCAGCAGGTCATTTTCATGGTTGTCGATGGACCGGTAATGATAATTGCGTTTGACGAACTCACTGTCCGAATTCTTTTCAAAATCCGGAAACATTTTTTGCCGGGAGTTCAGCCAGAGCACCAGGTTGTATTTTTTATTGTTGGGAAAGCGCAATACTTTTTCCAAGTCATATAAGAAAGGCAAGTCGCCGGGTTGGAAGAGAACCAACTCATCGGGTGAAAGGGAAAGCAATTCCCTTCCCAGGTTCATGGTGTGGACCAGATTGAGGTGTTGGGCATCTTCTCGTGCAAACTGAATGGTTTTTCCACAGGTCCCAACAATATCCAGGAAGCGGTCCATAACTTTTTTGACTTCTTCGGAGCCAATGACCACGATTTCGCGCAAGCTGGAATTCAGCAGGTTGCTCAGCGCGTAACACATGATGGGAATTCCCCGGATTAAAAAAAGAAATTTCAGCCGGTCGATGTCATCATTTTCAGCTCTTAGGATAAGATGACTGATGCCATTTTTTCTGGTAGCAATCTCACGCTCCGCCTTTGCAATGCTAAAGATATCGGCTTCTTCGCGGGTCGAATATTTGTTGTGGCTGAAACTGATAATGCACTTTTCGATAGGAATTTTGTTTTTCGCAGAGATCATAGAGCCAGAAATATTCTGTCAGAGAATACTTTCACCTTTTAAAGGTGAGGACCATGGAAATACCCGGTTTGGGATTTTGTCGAGCCCAGTCGGAATGCGGAAAAATTACACGAATGTTTTTTCGGACATTAATCTATTGAAATGTCCATCCTAATATAATGATAAGGTTTTCTCCACTAAACCTTTGAGAAATTGACTTGATTTATAAAAAATTTTGTTCATACAATGAGATTTCTCATCAAAAGTAAAGGACTTATTCATGGGAGACCAAACCCATATCGTAGAGTTGATCGATCAGGTTTTAGATGAAACTCAAGATCGCCCCCAACTGCAGGAAAAGGTACTTGATCTCAGGGATGCCCTGTTCCAGGCCCAGCAGTCTGCCCAGCAGTATGCACTTAAAATCAAGACTTTAGAGGAAGCCATTGAAAAATTAAAGTCTCCTGCCCACCGTATTGGCACGATCCTGGGCCAGGGAGAGGAAGGTTTGGTTCGTCTGGTTTCAGGAGGCACGGAATATCAGGCGGCGGTCGTTCCGGAACTGGTGGAAAATGAGATGTTAAAAATAGGTGATCAGGTGGCGCTGAATGAAGGGTTTGTAGTGATTGCCCGGTTATTGCTTCCCAATCAGGGGCCATTGGCGAAAATTTCCGGAAAACTTGCCAGCGGGCAATGGTTGGTGCAGGCAGCGACGGGCAACACGGAAACTATTGTTCTGGCCCGCGATGGTCTGGATGAAACCAACCTGAAAGAGGGGGAAGAAATTTTTCTCGACGCCAACCAAAGAATTATTTTAGGTAAACTTTCGAAACGGGAGTCTCGTACCCTTATTGAAGACGATTTTGAGAAGGTGGAATGGTCACAGGTGGGGGGGCAGGAAAAAGTAAAAGAAGAGGTGCGCAAAGTTCTGGAATATCCGCTCCTACATCAGGAAATCCTGAACCAGATGGAATATCAAGTGCCCAAAGGATTTTTGTTTTATGGTCCCCCGGGTTGCGGCAAAACCCTCATTGGTAAAGCGATTCTCACCGAGGTGATTCGTAAGCTTTCCGAGCAGGAAGAGTCGGAACTGCGAGGTCGGTTCATTTATGTGAAAGGACCGGAGATCCTCAACATGTGGCTTGGGGAATCGGAACGTAAAATCCGTGAAATTTTTAAAAAAGCCCGGGACTATAAAGAAAAGGGTCAGATTCCTTTTATATTCATAGATGAAGCGGAATCCATTCTGGGAACCCGGCAGGCCTGGCGCGGGTCTAACATTAACAACACGGTGGTTCCTATGTTTTGTGCGGAGATGGATGGCATCCAGTCCCTTCGCGAAACAGTGGTGATTCTGGCGACCAACCGGCCCGACCTGATCGACCCGGCTATTATCAGGCCCGGCAGAATTGACAGAAAGATCAAAATATCGCGTCCCGACCGCGAAGAATGTAAAGCCATCCTGCGTGTTTACCTGAAAGAAGGACTTCCCCGCGAACATGAAGAATTTGATGCCATGGCAGAACCATTTCTGGATCGCCTCTTTAGCCGAGACTCCAGTCAGGAAGTGCTGGTGCTTACCTTGCGAAGTGGTGGCAACCGCAAAATGTACTGGAAAGATTTTATTT
>ERZ651768.1111-NODE-1111-length-19966-cov-3.952285_pt1 | contig 19966 bp, 16 predicted proteins | sample MGYA00514754_ERZ651768 | MGnify/ENA metagenome assembly ERZ651768
TCGTGGTACGCAGTGAAGTGGAGGCTTTGCTCACGGAAGCCAACCTTATAAAGCAACATGCACCCCGCTATAATGTGATGATGAAAGATGATAAGTCATTTCCCTTCATCCGTATTACAAACGAACCATATCCTCAGGTACTTCTGACCCGTAAGATTGTGAAAGATGGATCTAAGTATTTTGGGCCATTCACAGATGTATATAGTCTAAGGACGACCCTGAAAGCACTTCATAAGGTATTCCCGGTTCGTAGTTGCAGTTTTTTCCTCGATGAACAGGTGATAACTGATAAAAAAGTGAAACTCTGCCTCGATTACCACATTAGGAAATGCGAAGGTCCCTGTGAAGGTCTGGTGTCTATGGAACATTATCAGGAGATGATAGATCGCATCGACCGATTCATGCGGGGTAAAACAAAAGAAACGGAGGATTACATTACGGAGCAAATGCAGAACGCATCCACTTCGATGCGATATGAAGAAGCAGCCATGTATCGTGATCAGCTGGAAGCTATTAGATCCTTTAATGAACGCCAGAGCAAAGTTTCAACGGAATTTGAAGACCGGGATGTATTTGCATTGGCCCAGGAAGGAGAATTGGGTGTAGTAGTGATTATCCGCATTCGAAGAGGCCGTATTTTCAGCCGGGAAAAGATTTCATTACAGAGATTGGATGATAAAGATTCCTATACGATGAAAACGGTGATTACCCGTTTCTATATGGACAGTGGACTGATTCCCCGAGAAATTTTATTGCAATTCTCACCAACTGATGAGAAAGAACTCTTGATTTGGCTTAAAAAAAGGAGGCAGGGAACAGTCAAATTTTTATATCCCCAACGAGGTGAAAAGGCCAAGGAAATGCGTATTACACTTCAGAACGCCAAGCTCTTGCTGGGTGAATGGATCATCAATCGGAAAAAACGCCGATACCAGATTCCAAACATGCTGGCCCAGCTCCAGGAAGATTTAAATATGGATGTACCTCCACGGCGAATTGAAGCTTTTGATATTTCTCATTTAGGTGGAATTGATACTGTAGCTTCAATGGTTTGTTTTATTGATGCACGACCTAGAAAGCGTGAATACCGAAAGTTTAATATAAAAACAGTTTCTGGGATTGATGACTTTGCCGCAATTCGGGAAGTTGTTTCACGCAGGTATAAGCGTGTGAAGGATGAAAAGGGATCCATGCCAGACCTGATTCTGGTGGATGGTGGAAAAGGACAATTAAGCATGGCCCTCTCGGCCCTGCGGGAACTAGGATTGGATTATATCCCTACAGCTGGTCTTGCAAAAAAACTGGAAGAAGTGTTTGTGCCGGGAAATCCTGATGCCCAGACTATCCATAAGCAAAGTCCAGGATTGATACTCTTAAGGAGAATTCGAGATGAGGCCCATCGCTTCGCTATCACCTTTCAACGCCAGAAACGCAAAAAACAATTGGTGCAGTCTGTATTCGGTGAATTACCCGGGATGGGAAAGAAAAGGTTGGAAAAATTACTTCAAGCGTTTGATGGTCCCACGGCCATTGCCAAACTCACACCAGAAGTGATTAACGGTCAAACGGGAATTCCCATAAAGATTGGAAAAGAGATCATCAAAATCGCAAAGTCATTTTGAATTTGAAAAATATCAAAAATTTGATTCCAGTTCATTCTGAACATAACAATTCTTTTAACAGAATCTCCCACTCTTGATCTAATGTATCATTGTATACTGGTCGCCCAGCGGTTTGGTACCAGTACGCTGCATTGCCAATATTTCCCTTTCTTCGGTGCAGATAAGTATGCGCAGCAGCAGCTTCATTAGAGATAATATCCTGAGTGAGATTGTGTGATCGTTACCAGTGTCCTTTGGCATCCCACCAGGGTGCTTTTAATCACCGTGGAAGTAATTTGTATGGACCAATTTCATCTATTGAAATTTAATATTGTTCAAAGGTCATTCTGATTCAATACTATGAAATCCATTAAAATTTTGTAACCATTTTATTTTATTCTTTATATTCAAAACTATGAAATATAATAAAAGTCTGCCATTGATCACCGTCTTGATTAATTGGTAAAGTGGTCAATATGGCAGAATTTAAAATTGTTTCTGATCTTATCCCAAAAGGTGATCAACCGGAAGCCATCGCTGAATTGGTGCGTGGGCTGAATCTTGGTGAAAAGCATCAGACGCTTTTAGGCGTGACAGGATCTGGAAAGACTTTTACGATGGCTAATGTAATACAGGATGTCCAACGACCTACACTAATTATGTCTCATAATAAAACACTAGCAGCACAGTTATATGGTGAATTCAAGCATCTTTTCCCTCATAACGCGGTAGAATATTTTATCAGTTATTATGATTATTATCAACCGGAAGCGTATCTTCCTGTTACTGATACTTTCATTGAAAAGGATGCTTCGGTCAATGAAGAGATAGATAAACTAAGGCTCAAAGCGACCAGTTCACTTATGTCTCGCAAGGATGTTATAGTTGTGAGTTCTGTCTCGTGTATCTACGGTATTGGGTCTCCGGATGAATACAAAAGAAGTAGTGTTTCAATAACAACAGGAGCATCTTTGGATCGTCGAGATTTTATATCTAGATTAATTAATATTCATTATACCCGTAATGACCAAGTGCTTGTACGCGGTAATGTGCGAGTACGCGGGGATGTAATGGAAGTATTTCCCGCATATGAAGATGCCTGTATTCGCATCGAGCTATTTGGTTCTAATATAGAGGCCATTACCAAATTCGATCATTTGACTGGCGAAATCAAAGAAAATCTTGAATCCGTGGTAATCTTTCCAGCGAAACACTTTATTACAGAGCGGGAAACAACTCTTCGAGTTATCAAAGAGATTCAGAAGGAACTATCCCACAGGCTAAATGATTTGCGCACAAATAACAAACTATTGGAAGCACAAAGGTTAGAGCAACGCACAAATTTTGATATAGAAATGATGTTAGAATTAGGTTATTGCTCTGGAATTGAGAATTACTCTCGTTTTTTTGCAGATCGAAAGCCAGGAGAGAGACCGTTTACGCTGATTGATTTCTTTCCTGATGAATTTATAACTATCCTGGATGAAAGTCACGTTACCCTTCCGCAGATCCAAGGAATGTACAATGGGGACAGGGCGAGAAAAGAAACTCTAGTAGAACATGGTTTCAGGCTACATAGTGCCTTAGATAATCGACCGTTAAAATATGATGAATTCTTTTCTTGCCAAACCCAGATAATTTTCACATCTGCCACGCCATCCAATCGTGAGTTGGAACTATGTGATGGAGTTGTCGTTGAACAATTGGTTCGTCCTACAGGGTTATTAGACCCAATAGTAGATATCCGAAAAACTCATGGGCAGATCGATAACCTGATAGATGAGATTCGTCATCGCACAAAAAAGAATGAACGGGTATTGGTCACAACATTGACAAAGAGAATGGCGGAAGATTTGACAGAATATTTGAGTGGACTCCATGTTAGGGTGCGTTATCTTCATTCCGATATTGTAACGGTAGAACGCGTGAAAATTTTAAGAGAACTGAGAATCGGTAATTTTGATGTACTAGTAGGTATTAATCTTTTACGTGAAGGATTGGATTTGCCGGAGGTCAGCCTTGTTGCAGTATTGGACGCCGACAAGGAAGGTTTTCTTCGATCCAAAGTATCACTCATGCAGGTAGCAGGGCGCGCTGCAAGAAATCTTAATGGTATGGTAATTCTTTATGGAGATAGAATCACAGAAGCGATGAATTATCTTGTAAATGAGACCGACCGTCGGCGTACATTACAGAATGAACATAATATTAAGAATAACATCATACCTGAATCGGTACACAAATCTATTGATGAGATTATGATATCCACAGCTGTTGCAGATTCTAGGCATGATGATGAATTCGTTGTTAATAGTCATATTGGAGATCAATTACCTGATGATGAAAAAGAAATGATTCTGATAGAACTACGTAAGAGCATGATGGAAGCTGCAGAAAAACTTGAATTTGAAAAGGCAGCCAAAATACGTGATGAGATAGAGATATTTAAAAAAGAAACCGGAATGACAATAGCATGAAGATTATAGTTGCAGGGGGCGCAGGGTATATTGGATCGCATGTTGTATTTGAACTTATTGACCAAGGTCACGATGTGACAATTTTTGATGATATGTCACTCGGTTCAGAAAAGAATATTGATCCCCGTGCTAATTTTGTAAAAGGTTCAACCATGGCGGAATCGGACCTGGATTCTGTGTGTCAAGATAGATTTGATTGTATGTTGCATTTCGCTGCATGGAAAGCTGCCGGAGAATCAATGACTAACCCTGGGAAATACGCAAAAAACAATCTTAATGGTACAATTAACCTCATAAATGCATGTGATAGGTATGACATAGAATATTTCATCTTTTCATCTTCAGCAGCGGTCTATGGTATGCCTGAATATTTGCCATTAGATGAGATGCATCCATTAAATCCAGGTAATTATTATGGAGCAACAAAACTCATGGTCGAAAAGAATTTAAAATGGTTCAGCGATCTGAAAGGGATGAAATACGCATCATTGCGTTATTTTAATGCTGCCGGCTATGATGTTCAGGGACGAATAACTGGCTTAGAAAAAAATCCTCAGAATTTGATTCCTATTATTATGGAAGTAGCTTGCGGTATCAGAAATGATATGCAGGTCTTTGGTAACGATTATAGTACAGAAGATGGAACTGGTGTGCGAGATTATATACATGTGAATGATCTTGCAGTAGCCCATGTAAATGCGTTGGATTATTTGGTAAATAATAAAAACAACTTATTAGTTAATCTGGGAACTGGTAAAGGACATTCTGTACGCAGTGTTATTGAAAAGACAGAAAAAGTTACGGGAAAAGCTGTAAAGTTCAAGGTAGTGGATCGAAGAAATGGTGATCCAGATACGATTATTGCAATTTCAAAATTAGCTAATGATTTGATTAACTGGATTCCGACACATTCTGATCTGGATACTCTCATCCGTTCAACTTGGCAGGTATATAAAGAATATGTTAGATGAGGTACAATAAATGATTATAGATATTGAACGACTTCAAAAGCAGTCTGGCATAATAGGTACGTCAGATAAGATCAGACAGGTAATGGAATTGATCGCTCAGGTGGCACCAGTGGATATATCTGTGTTGATTACAGGTGAATCCGGAACTGGCAAGGAAGTGATGGCAAAGGCAATTCATAAATTTAGCCGATATGCCAATAAACCAATGGTAATTGTCAATTGCGGAGCAATTCCAGAAGGTATTATTGAAAGTGAACTTTTCGGACATAAGAAAGGATCTTTTACAGGAGCAAGTGAAGATCGAAAGGGATACTTTGAAGAAGCTCATAAGGGGACGATCTTCCTCGACGAAATTGGAGAAACTCCGTTGCAGACCCAAGTAAAGCTGCTCAGGGTTTTAGAGAGTGGCGAATTTATGCGTGTCGGAGAGGCTAAAACACGCTACACGGATGTTCGCATCATCGTCGCTACAAACAAGGATTTAGGTGATCTTGTAAAAAAAGGTCATTTTCGCCAAGATCTATATTATAGACTTAAAACTGTTACATTGAACGTACCGACACTGCGAAACAGATTGGAAGATATAAGTCCATTGGTAGAGAGATTTGCCTTAGAATTCACGCGTTCCAATGACATTTTATACCGTGGTTTTATGCCGGATGCTGTGCGATTATTAAAGCAATATGATTGGCCAGGAAATGTACGAGAATTAAAAAATTTTGTGGAGCGTATTTTAGTATTAGAAAAAGGAGAACGTATTACAGCTGAAATGACACAAAAGGAACTACAGAATTTCCTCAAGCCTTTATCTGAACCAAATATGCATCTACCAGTGGCTATTGAAAAAAAGTCTGCTCAAGCTGAAATTGATATTATTCTAAGACAATTGTTCCTTCTGAGACAGGATACAGAACTAATTCGTAATTTGATTGCAGGAAAAGCATCAGATGGTACTGGAATCATTAGAAATGTTCCTATGATAGATGACACTGATATAGATGCATCGATTCCGGAAAAATCAATGGAAATAACCGAAGATGGACATACTTTGATTCGCGATGATGCAATCGGTGATATGCGTATCAGGCATCTGGAAAGGGAAGCGGTTACCCGGACATTAAGGTTCTTTAATAATAATCGTAGGAAAACAGCACGGTCTTTAGGAATGAGTGAACGTACTCTTTATCGCAAGATTGAGGAATATAATCTAGAACCAAAGATCAAGCGTAGGCAGGATTAATATGCAATTAAAAGCTCTTTTGCTTTTATTGAATTTAGGAGTCTTTTTTTTCTCCTGCGGGTTTTACTCTTTAGCTGGATCAATACCTCCACATATTAAAACATTGAATATACCTTTGATGGATAATGAAACGGCGGAGTTTGGTTTAGCAGAGGATATTACTGATGGGATTCTGCAGCGTTTCAATGAGGAAGGGATTTTGCATGTAAAGGATGATGATTGGGCAGATTCAATATTACGAGGGACCGTAAAAAAAGTTACGGATGGACCATATACTTACAGTAGGATGGAATCTGTCTCTGAATACCGTTACAAAATAGATATATTCATAGAATGGTACGATTTAAAGGAAGAAAAATCACTTTTGAAGGGTAATTATTCTGGATGGGGAGCCTACGGTTTAAGCGGAGATATCGGTTCTGATGGTATTGACAATGATGGTGATGGAAAGACCGATGCGGATGATGATGATGAATTTGGAGAACCGCGTACTTTTGCTTCAAGGGTTGCTGTTCGTAAAATTGCAGAAGATATATTAAATGATATCATGACCACATGGTAGTGAAAGGTTCACTTTGTATATGAGTATTGTTACAGTCAGTCAATTATATCAGCATGTAGATAAGAAAGTAGAATTGAGGGGCTGGGTCTATAATACCCGAAGTATCGGCAAGATCTGGTTTCTAATTTTGCGTGATGGTACCGGTCTATTACAATGCGTGGCAGTGAAAGATGAAACGCATGATGAATCATTTGCTCTTGAACAAAGTTTGAACAAAGAGGATTCTGTTATAGTTACAGGGATTGTACGTGAAGAACCAAGATCAACAGGAGGGTTCGAGCTTGGTCTTCAAACAATCAATGTTGTAAACCATGTTACTGATGAATACCCCATTTCATCTAAAGAACATGGCCCTGATTTTTTAATGTCGAATCGTCACTTATGGTTGCGTTCAAAGCGACAGCACGCCATTATGCGTGTCCGTCACCATATAATCAAGGCTATACGTGATTTCTTTGATAATAATGGGTTTACCTTAATTGATTCACCTGTTTTCACTGGGAACACTGTAGAAGGGACTACTACTCTATTTGAATTGGAATATTTTGGTCGCCAAGCTTATTTGACCCAAAGTGGTCAGTTATATCAAGAAGCTGCCGCTATGGCTTTTGGCAAAACCTACTGTTTTGGTCCTGCTTTTCGGGCAGAAAAATCAAAAACCCGACGACATTTAACCGAATTTTGGATGGTGGAGCCAGAAATTGCATATTGTGACATAGAGGAGAACATGGACTGGGCAGAGAAATTGGTCGGATTTATTATTGGCCGAACATTGGAAACTTGTTTTGATGAATTGCTAATCCTTGAAAGGGATATATCCAAACTGGAAACTGTTGTCCCACCATTTCCGCGTATAACTTATGATGAAGCTGCTAAGATCTTGGAAAAGCATGGTAATGGATTTCAATATGGAAAAGATTTTGGGGGTACAGATGAGACCGTATTATCGGGTCAATTTGAAAAGCCAGTTATGATTCATCGTTGGCCTGCGGAAATAAAAGCGTTTTATATGAAGCGTGATAAAGATAATCCGGAACTTGCCTTAGGGGTAGATATGCTAGCGCCAGAAGGTTTTGGTGAAATTGTAGGTGGTGGTCAACGTGAAGATGATTTGGAGATTCTTATGAAAAGAATTCGTTATCATGACCTGCCCTTAAAACCCTTTCAGTGGTATCTTGATTTGCGCAAATATGGCTCAGTTCCTCATTCGGGATTTGGATTGGGTTTGGAACGTACAGTCGGTTGGATATGTGGTACCAAGCATATCCGTGAGACCATACCATTCCCCAGAACTATGTCAAGGATTGATCCTTAATGGATTTTAAGGCACGAATTTCTGTTTTTGGAGGTCGCCAGGTTACAAATAAGACCTACGAAAATGCACTAGAATTAGGTCGGCTTCTTGGTAAGGATGGTTATCTTGTTTATAATGGCGGCGGCAGTGGTGTCATGGAAGCAGTTTCGAAAGGTGTTGACCAGTCAGGAGGGACTTGTGTGGGAATCCTGAAAGGTTCCTCCTTAGATGAAATGAATCCTTATGTACATATCCCACTTGCAACAAATCTTGGTATTACCCGTAATGCATTACTTGCTTATAACTGTGATGTTGCCGTAGCGATTAGCGGTCAATATGGGACCTTATCTGAAATTTCATATGTACTCCAGCTAGAAAAACCCATTGTTGGTTTTAAGAGTTGGGATATAGGAAATATGTATAATGTAAAAACTATAAAAGGTATAATGCAGTATATTGAAAGAAATATATAAAGTTTCACATTAATATAATGAATTCAATAAAAGCCACTATATTTGGTAATGACCAGGGGGTTTGTTTCAGAGATTTCACATGCTAAGAAGCAGATAAATTGAGTATAGTTGGATGGGTAATAAATATGCCTAATTGTGCAGTCACCCTTGAAGCAGAAGGCAAGAAAAGTGACCTGAGAATATTTAAAGAACGATTACAAGTGAAATCTTCACTATCAAACGTTACAAAAGTGGCTATTGAATGGAAAAACCCCCATTGGAATTTCTCGATCTTTGAATTTCGCTTTTGATGAAGATAGCACTTTGTCAGATAAATCCAACTGTTGGCAATTTTAATGCTATTCGTGAGTCTATAACTCAATATTACAAAAAAGCAATTGACCAGGGTGCTGGACTGGTAGTATTTCCGGAAATGGTCACCACCGGTTATCCACCGCAGGATCTGCTTTGGGAAAATGGATTTATTAATAAAAATTCAAAATTGGTTGAATCCATCGCAAAAGATTCATCAGTACCAATCATTTTTGGTTTTGTTCGAAGCGTTGATAATAAGTTATTTAATAGTGCAGCGCTTTGTGCCAAAGGATTTCATCACGGTACGTATGATAAGATATTGCTTCCGACTTATGATGTATTCGATGAGGATAGATATTTCACACCAGGTGACTCCCCGGGCATTTGGCAAATAAATATCAATGGAAATGATGTAAATGTTGGTATTCAGATATGTGAAGATCTTTGGGATCATGATTATGACTGCAAGGTAAGCCTCTTACAGAAGCAGTCTGGAGCTGATTTGCTGATTAATATATCTGCCTCACCATATAGTGAAGGCCAATTGATTCATCGCTCGAAGATTATATTGGAAAAAGTAGATGAATTAAAGCTTCCATTCCTTTATTGCAATCTTGTGGGAGCACAAGATGAATTAATATTTGATGGCGGTTCTATAGCATTTTCTGCTGATGGAGAATGTATAGGTCAGGGGAAAGCTTTTAAAGAAGATATTCTTATGGTGGACCTGACGAGCCCGAAAATAGAATCCATTAATTTTAGAAGACGTGAAGAGAATATGTACCAAGCTCTCTGCTTAGGCGTTTCAGATTATTTTATGAAGACGAGGCATCAAGAGGCGGTTATAGGTCTCTCTGGAGGAATTGATAGTGCAGTAGTAGCGGTTATAGCTGCAGAAGCTATTGGCTCTGAAAATGTTCATGGGGTATCTTTACCTTCCAAGTTTTCCAGTGAACATAGCCTTACTGATGCACAAGAATTGGCTAATAATTTGGGTATAGATTATCGCATTATTCCAATACAGGATGCCGTTGAAGGAGTTGAAAGAATATTGTACTCTCATTTCTTGGGAATGAAGAGAGATAACACAGAAGAGAACTTACAGGCAAGAATTAGGGGAGATTTACTCATGGCATTATCCAATAAATTAGGCTGGTTAGTCCTCTCCACCGGGAACAAAACTGAATTGGCTTTGGGGTATTGTACCTTATATGGAGATATGAGCGGAGGATTAGCAGTTATATCTGATTTGAGCAAAACAGATGTTTATGATTTAGCTCGATGGATTAATAAGATTTATGGAGATAGAATACCTCAGAGTACGATTTCTAAACCGCCTTCAGCCGAGTTAGCCCCAGACCAAGTTGACCCTTTTGACTATGAGATCGTTAGCCATTTAGTGGATGAAATTGTTGAAGACCACAGATCTCCAGTAGAGCTAATTGCAAATGGGAATGATCAGGAGATCGTGAATGATCTTTATTATCGAATCCGTAAAAACGAATATAAGAGACGCCAGGCCGCACCAGGACTCAGGGTCAGCGCAAAAGCATTTGGTGCTGGAAGACGGATTCCAATTGTAAATCATTTTGAGGGAAAATAACCATGAAAAAAATATCAGTTATTTATTTTACGGTATCGTTTATATTCTGTCAGGTGAGTACCCAAAACCAATTATCGATAAATTTTTGGACAGGTTTATCTGAACCAGAAAAAATTTCTTTTGTGAATGGAGCATATGGTACTATTTCCTTACTTAAGAAACACCACCAGCATGAAGTACGAAAACAATATCTTCATGATAAAAACTGGGTGCAGCCTTATTATATAGAAAGGTTTTATGATATTGCAGATGAGTACCGTTCTGAAGAAGCAGGATATAATTTGAAGATTATTGTTATGCATATGAATGCATTTTATTCAAACTCTGACAACATCAAAATACCAATTTTAGAAGCCATGAGAATTGTATCTCTTATGCAGGATGGCTATCGCGATAAGGCTAACATCAGGCTCCTTCAAGCTCAAAGAAAATACTAAAAATTTTAGCATTCCGGGTATCGAATCATCTTAGTTGGTAAGAAATTATTGGGCAATATAAAATGAGGTCAATCAAAAATTGGGGATCACTAATAATCATTATAAGGATATAGTTGTTGTGAAGGAAAAAAATATCAAAACATATTTGAACATAGTTTTACAAAGATAATCGTGAAGATAACTGTACAATCAATTGACCAAAATAAACTAGAATCTATGGGGGTCTTCAATTGGGCAATTTGGGAATGTGAAGAATCGAAATTTTCCTGGTTTTATCCTGAAAAGGAATCCTGTTATTTATTAGAAGGAGAGGTTCAGGTAATCACAGATTTCGAAACAGTTTCCTTTGGCAAAGGAGACTATGTTGTATTCCCAAAAGGCTTATCTTGCTCCTGGAAGGTTCTTAAACCTGTGCGAAAACATTACACCATGGGCTAAGGTCCACTTTCTTTTTATAAAATCCCGTCGCTACTCTGTAATATCCCATGATGAAAAAGTCACGCCTGCGCAATTTTTCTATAATTGCCCATATTGACCATGGGAAATCGACACTAGCCGATCGTTTATTAGAGGAAACAAAAACAATTTCATCAAAGGATATGAAAAATCAAGTTTTGGATAGTATGGATCTTGAGAGAGAACGCGGTATTACTATTAAAAGCCATCCAATCCAAATGGAATACAATCATAGTGATGGGCATACATATATATTAAATCTGATTGACACTCCGGGGCATGTTGATTTTAGTTATGAGGTAAGCCGGTCTCTGGCTGCTTGCGAAGGAGCATTGTTAATTGTAGATGCAGCTCAGGGTGTGGAAGCACAAACAGTCTCCAATGCTTATCTTGCTAAGGATAATAGTTTAGTTATTATACCGATAGTCAATAAAGTGGATCTGGCATCAGCCATGATTGATGATGTAAAGATGCAGATAATGGAATTGATTGGATGTAATGAAGATGAGATCATTTTGGCAAGTGCTAAGGATGGTACGGGGATTCTGGATATCTTTGACGCTATTATTGACAGGATTCCATCTCCAAATATTAATGATGAAGCTTGCACTCGGGCATTGATATTTGATTCAACATATGATAATTACCGTGGAGCTATCCCATATGTCAGGGTTTTTGATGGAGTGTTGAAAAAGGGAATGGCAGCAAAATTCTTTGCGCATAGTGAATCATATGAGATCACTGAGGTTGGACATTTTGTCCTTAAACAGATCGAGACCAATGAGTTGCGCTCTGGTGACGTTGGCTATGTGATAGGCAGTATTCGTGATATGGGACATATAGAGGCAGGGGATACACTGACCACAATCGAGCACACTGCTACTGAGCCTTTACCTGGGTATAAGAGAATGAAACCTATGGTGTTCTCAGGGCTTTATCCGGTTGACGCAGATGATTATGACCAGCTAAGGGTTGCTTTGGAAAAACTTAAACTGAATGATGCGTCATTGGATTTTTCACCAGAGACAAGCGAAGCGTTAGGATTTGGATTTAGATGTGGATTTCTTGGATTATTGCATATGGAGATAGTACAGGAACGATTGGAGAGAGAATTTGATCTGATGCTTGTGACAACAACTCCAAATGTTATTTATCAACTCATCCGAAAGGATGGAAGTATGATAGAAGTTGATACTCCTGCTCAGATGCCTCTCTCTGGAGATGTTGTTGAAATACTTGAACCGATAGTTTCAGCAGAGATCATTTCACCCAAGGATTACATTGGTAGCATCATGACGCTTTGTCAGAAAAAGCGGGGCATATACAAGAACACAAATTATTTTTCACCAGATAAGGCACAGATACATTATGAACTTCCTCTTTCTGAAATCATATTTGATTTTTATGATAAATTAAAATCCTTATCCCGTGGGTATGCATCATTGGATTATGAGTTCAATAGATTTTCTGCGGCAAATCTTAGAAAACTTGATATCCTCATACACGGAGATCCAGTGGATGCACTATCAACAATTTGTCACACGGATGATGCCTATCACAGGGGTATTTCCTTGTGCAGTAAACTAAAGGAATTGATACCTCGTCAGATGTTTGAAGTTGCAATACAGGCCACACTTAATAACAGGATAATTGCAAGAACCACTGTGAAAGCTTTGCGTAAAAACGTAACCGCTAAATGCTATGGCGGTGATATTACTAGAAAACGAAAATTGTGGGAAAAACAGAAAAAGGGAAAGAAAAGGATGAAAATGATCGGTAAAGTTGAGATACCGCAGGAAGCATTATTAGCAGTACTGCAGATCCAAAACGATTAATGTATTATCGATCCTAACAATAAGAAGAATGTCTTACTGGACTCAGTCTAGATCCCCGCTATATTCATTCTTGTTCACAATACCGATCTTTGTTATTTACGAGATAGGGATATTTTTCATTTCTAAGGATGATGTTTGGGTCCTTCGAAATGGGGCCGATGCCCTTATGCGCCAATTATTGGCATCATTTGGTATTTTTGGTCTATATGGAATTGGAGCCATATTTCTTTTCGCATTCATAATTGTTTTTATACGACAAAAACAGCAATGGGATAAAACTGACATCCATTTTGATTATCTTTTGCTGATGACAGCAGAAAGTTGTGTTTGGGCACTATGTTTATATTTTTTACTTTCAAATATTCTTGTTGGTCTTATGAGTCCTATTGGAAAGAGTATAATCCAACAGGTGACCCTTGCAATAGGTGCAGGAATCTATGAGGAGTTTTTATTTAGAGTATTGCTTATCTATGGGCTTAACGGTATCCTAGGATTCATCTTTCAATGGTCTGTGAACATTAGACGTTGGGGTGCTATGATAGTGGCTGCTGGTATTTTTTCTGCTTTCCATTTCATCGGAGAGTATGGAGACTATTTTTCCTTAGATTTATTTCTTTTACGTTTTTTTGCTGGTTTGGTCCTGGGTATAGTGTACTTTGTTAGGGGTTTTGGTATTACTGCATATGCTCATAGTATTTATGATCTGATAGTTCTAACACAGTTAACGACCAGGTATTGAGTATTTTTTCAATTTTTTATAGGTCAATACGTTATTATCATCTTACGATGTATCTATTTTTAATAATATCACACCTATTTGGAATGGATAACGGTCGACTATCAATAATTCCCGAATATGATTATAACGGTGTTACAGTATTATTCAGTGGACAACGAGATTCAACAGATATTGGTAGATTACAATCAGTGACTGTTCCTGCCAACACTGACTCAGTATTTTTGATTGTTACTGATGATGATAAAAACATTTATTTTGAACAGTATGACATTATAAGTCGCAATGGCTATGATTGGATCGATTTCCCATCCGAAACAGGGAGATATTCATTCATGATGAAAACAAGACCATTCATTGGACCTGAGAGTCGAAATTTTAACTACGATTTGATATTCTCTTTTTTTGTGAAGAATCTTTTACTAGAGATCCAGCAGCCACTTGGATCACAGAATTTCTTACATTCTGAATCAGAAGCAACAGTTGATTCTGACCAGCATGGTCTACGAAGTTATACCATAGAATTAAGTAATTTTCCTTTGAACAAACCACGAAATATTTGGATAAAGTACGATAATCCAGACTCGTTTACATCACTAACATTATTATCGAAAATGATGTCGGAGACAAATGAAGATGAAAGGAAAGGTCAACCTACAAAAAATATTCTCAGGCACAAGCTTTACATATGGGAACCTTTGCTCGCAATCGCTGTAGTAACTATTATTATTGCAGCAGTTTTGATATTATTAAAAGATAAAAAAAAGACGAATGCTTGTCCAAAATGCTCTCAATTGATTTTCGGAGGTCAAAAGTTTTGTCCTAACTGCGGAAACAAGGTGTGATGTTTCCTGTACTTCTGGAAATCGGTCCGATAAAAATTTATTCATTTGGTTTCATGCTGGTTATAGCATTTTATACATGCTATTTCTTACTGAACTCTGATTTGAAGCGATTCGGATATGATCCTAAACTTGCTTCGGATATGGTCTTTTGGGCTGCGATTGGTGGCATATTTGGTGCAAAAATATATTATCTACTTGAGCATCTATCAGATACATTGAATGATCCTATAGGTATGATATTCAGTGGGTCTGGTTTGGTATTCTTAGGTGGTCTGGTTGGAGGCATGCTTGGTGTGACCATGGTTATTAGAAAGAATGATTTACCGTGGGTAAAATTCAGTGATATAGTTGCACCTCTGTTGATCATTGGATATGCTATCGGACGGATCGGTTGCTTTTTAGTAGGTGATGATTATGGTATCCCTACAAACTTGTCTTGGGGGGTATCATTTGCTAATGGTTTGCCGCCAACGACCACACAATCGTTTTCATATTATTACCCCTGGATTGATGTCTCGGGGATCGAGCCTGGTGTTATTTCGGTTCATCCCACACAGATATATGAGTCATTAGCAGGGTTCGCGATCTTTGCATTTTTATGGAACCGAAGAAAATATGTCAGAGTGGAAGGCAGTTTATTCTTAACCTATTTAGTGCTTGCAGGGGTTGAACGTTTCCTGATTGAATTTATAAGAACAAATGATAAATATTTGTTTGGTGTTCTATCCGGTGCACAGGTGATAAGTGTTATTATGATCAGTATTGGCCTCTATTTTTTAATCTATCCTCTATCTAAAAATGATCTCACTTCTAAATAGGACGATTATTCATATTATTTTTTTCTCAAGGTTGTGTGCGCAGATAGATCTCTATGTATCTGAATTCAGATTTTTTCCGGATGAGATCCAAATGTTAGACCTTCAGCCGGATATGTTACAGTGGAGTGTTGCGGGTCGTTTCCTTTTATTAGACAAAATGGCCCAGCAACTTATTGGATTAGGTTTAATGGGTGATGTACAGATGGTCGGTGGATTCGGTCGTCAGAATTATACATTCGTTGAACCAGTGTGGATGGGGGTAACACCGGGTGGAATTTTAGTAGTTGACCGCCTGGACAATAGAATCATTTCATTGGATTATAGGTTGAACTTCATCCATTCATCTGTGTTAGAGCCTAGAATATTTCCAGAACTTGCTGCCGTTGATCCATGGGGAGAACTCTTTCTTTATTCAAGCCAATACCATAGTATATTTTCTGTGGAACGAGGTGTAATCGATCCAATACCACATATAGATCTTAATACCTATAGCGATATCAGATCCTGTGTACGTGAGATCGCTGTAAATCAGGATGGAACTATAGGTGTTCTGACTTGTGATGATAATGTTCATTTATTTAGCAGGCTAGGACAATATCGTAGATCGATTCCAGCCCTTGTATCAAAAACATACTTCTTGGTCCCACTTCGAAATGATTGGTTTGTTTTCAATCAGGATGGTAATGGTGTTTCAATATTGGATAATGTAAAACTTGAGATTCCCGGGGTCAGCGTTCCAGTAATGGATATTAAAGGTCTGAATCGGTCGATTGCAGTATTATCGAAGGACCATATCCTGATCTTGAATGTACAATATCAATAATCAGGTCTTTACCTGGGTAATTCTTGTACAGGTTGTTTTTGCCCAGTCTATAACCAGATCTGATTCTTTATTTCTTATCGAAAGTGATTCGGTTTATTATTTAAAATATACCTTTATCCTACCAGAAACATTTAATGCCTATATTGATGATAAAAAGGTCGAGCCAGACAGCTTAGAACCAATAAAAGGAATAGTATTATGGAAAAATCAATTAAATCAACGAACAAAGGTCTCTCTATCATATGAATCACTGAATACTGGATTACCTATCGCAGTCGGGCCAAAATGGAAGTTGCTTCCAGGCTTGGATACGATTGTCCAGAATAAATCCGTTGAGAATATTGAAAATAGAAGATCAATTGAGCAGAATGATGGATCCGATATAATTAGTTCTGGTACCTTTCACCGACAATTAAGTCTATCACCATTTAGTGGGTCTGAATTTTCTGGAGGCATGCGTATTCAGATAAACGGTAAGCTAACCGATGAAATTATGGTCAGTGGTATCCTTAGTGATCAGGATTTACCAATCCAGCCTGAAGGGACCACGAGAAATCTTGAAGACCTTCAGCAAGTATATTTGACTGTTCAACATCCAGAATTTAATGTTAATGCAGGAGACATCGATTTTATTTATAGTCATGATAAGATAATTAATATTAACCGTAGACTCATTGGTCTAAACAATACCTTTAACTATAATACTTGGAGTGGTTCTACTATATATGCTACTACAAAAGGTCGTTATATATCTGTAGAATTCAAAGGACAGGACAGTAACCAAGGTCCTTATAGTTTGACGTCAGAAAGTAAGAGTCGTGATATAATCGTATTAGCTGGATCCGAAAAGATATGGGTCGATGGAATTAAGATGATAAGGGGAGAGAACTATGATTATATAATAGATTATTCCATGGGTGAGATTACTTTCACACCTAAACAATTAATTCATGATGATACGGATGTATTTGTAGAGTATCAATATATAGATACACATTATTCGAAGAATATTGTTGGTGGAGCATTTGATAGTCATATTTCAATGAATACGAAAATCACAGCCGGTTTCTTTCGTGAACAAGATCAGGTAAATAAAGAACTGTTCGATACTGAAACACTTAATAAACTGATGATTTCCGGTGATAAGCCAATAATACGATCTGGTGTTGTAAGAAATGATATAGGAGAATATCATCTTAAGATTATTGCACCCAATGATTCTATATATGTATATGATCCCGAAAAGAGCTTAACGAATGAAAGATACTTTGTCTCATTCTCTTACAATAGTCTAGGCGAATATCAAAGAAAAGTCTCTTCAAATGGAAGGGTCTATTATGAATTTGTTCCGGAGATGGAACGGTCTGAGCACTTTGATCTATATAGTCCATTTAAAACTGTAATTGCCCCATCGGACCATGGCCTGTTATTTGCCAGTAGTGAGTGGTATATGAATGATAATATGGTAATGAAGTTCAGCTTGGCTGGTTCTGATGTGGATGATAATAGTCTTTCTGATAAAGATGATGCCATGAATAGTAGCATGTCATATCGATTGAATTTCACCGCAGATTCTATCCAAACAGGCCTATTCCGTATTGGATTCATTGTAGAAGACCTATATAAACAAGAAAATTTCGAGTCATTTGAATGGGATAAAAGTATTCGACATCGTCGTTTCTGGAATCTGGATACAGTAGCCTCTGGTAAAGAGAGACAAAGAGAATTTTCTTTGAATCTGGATATAGAAGATTTTAGCACAACAAAAATAGAATTAGCGAAATTGAATATTTTTAATAAGGTTCGTAATAGGACGAATCTTATCCATGAATTTTTTCACCCGTTTCTAAGTGGGTCGAGGCTTGAACATTATAGCGTGACATCCTATCACGGTTTATATAATTTTACCAAAGGGCTGATAAATCTCAATATCGGTACTATAAATCCTTTTGTTAAGTTTGAGATAGAGGACGATCCGAGCTTCAAAAAATATGGAGTATTTGGTGGAGGAATTAATTTTCAAAATAAAACGACAACATGGAATAGCGGTATCCAAATTAGAGATGAATCTTTTACTTTTAAGAAAAATGCAGAATCACCATTACTTCATAATGGAGCTGATATAACAGGGTACTTTGATTATTCTCAAAGGTCAAAAAATGGCTGGCGTAAAAACATCATTATAAAGCATCGATCGAAGACCATAGATGATCAATCATCCAATCTTAACTATTTATTGGGAAGGTTGCATTTATCCTTCAGGATGCCTTTGCATCCAATAATCTGGGAGCTCAAATTGGAATCAGAAGAGACTTTGACTCAACAGCGTTCTGTTGTTTACGATTCTATTGGCGTAGGTATGGGACAGTATCGCTATGATGCCAATTTCAATACTTATGTAAGTGATCCAAATGGACCATTCATCTCATATAGTATACCCACCGGTATACGCAATCCTACAACAGTTTTAGAAGGATTACATCGATTCATTGTTGATTTTGGTAAGTTGAGTGGTTATCCTGAACTGTTGTTCAGGTCAGAAACAAGATTGGATTTTCGAGGTCGAGTCAGCAGCACAGATGTGATTTTGAACCCTTCCTTGAATGACTCATCAATTGTGGGTTCCCAATGGAGCACTAGAGCAGAACTTGACTGGAAAAGCCAAAATGTGTTTCAACATATCCGTTCATGGTCCCAATATTCAAGAGATCTACAAGGTCTTGACCCACGCGGGAATGACCTTAGCAAGAAATTCGAGACTGGATTCGAATTCACAGGTAATCGCTATGGAATAATGCAACTAAGATCTAATAGTTTGTATCGCACATACAAAACTAGGTCAATGTTCTCAAATATGAGAAACCGAAATATTAACGGTTCATGGAACGAGTTACATCTTATTATAAAGTCCAAGAATAATATTGACCTTAACGCTGGTGCCAAATATGGACATGATATAGGCAAATATCAGGAGAAGTCCTTTGATGCTACCAATTATGGTATAGAGTTTATTGGTCAAGTATATATTGGGGGTTCAGGAAGATTGCAATTACAAATGGAATGGAATTCTGTGAATGAGAATCATGGATTGAATATTCTACCACCAGAAGCTCTCAACGGGTTACCCGTTGGAAAGGACAAAAGATTCCAAACAAGGTTCCAATATTTATTTAATCGAAATATTTCTCTCGTATTATCCTTGAATACGATTCATAATCAGAGATATGAGAACTTGTTCAATATCTTAGGGGAATTCCGTGCATTATTTTAAGGGATTCATAATAATTTTCAACTGTGTGTTTTTTATAGAAGGCCAACAGGTTATAAAATTGAATATGTCTGACAGTACAAAGATAAAAGCGGAACTTGATTCTCTCATCAGACATTCACCAGACCTAACTACTGAATTCAGATTGCTCTCTTATCAACTGAACCGCAAAAGTGCAACTTATGTGCGGCATTCAGAATACAAACAACTAGATACGATTTTTGTAGTTTCTG
>ERZ651768.1112-NODE-1112-length-19965-cov-9.656225_pt1 | contig 19965 bp, 22 predicted proteins | sample MGYA00514754_ERZ651768 | MGnify/ENA metagenome assembly ERZ651768
CTTATGTGTCATAAGGGTTATTTGCAACAAATTGGTCGTCATGGAATTGCGGGAACAAAAGATAGTGTTCTTGCAAGAGCTTCTTTTGAGATAACAGTACCAACAATTGCAAATGCTGCAAAATTAGGAGAAATTGAAGAATTGAAAGGAATTACTGAAAATGTTATAGTTGGAAGCCAAATACCAATTGGAAGCGGTACTGTAGATTTATTTATGAAATCTAGCACAAAAAATAATTAGGTATAGTTATGGCAAAACTTCTAGAAAAGGCATTAGTAGATGCGATTAAAGAAAGAAAACGAACTATTGGCATAAAACAAATTATGTCTTCGATGGAAAATAGTAAATTAGTTGTGATTTCCCAATCACTTCCCACTAAACTGACTAAAAAAATAGAAGAAAGCGCAAAAAATCATAACGTACCATTAATTCATTTTAATGATAACTCCATGACATTAGGAAAACTTTGTGGATTAGCATTTCATGTGTCAGCAATTTCACTTAGTTTATTATCTAACACAAATATGCAGGCAATTGTAAAAGAATATGAAACAAAATAATTTTCAAAAAAATCCTATCTAAGTTTAAATGAGACTGAAAAAGGAAAAAATACAAACACCATGACACAATCTATAAAATTAACAACTGATCAAATGCGTTTGATTTCACTTTTTCAAAATGTTACAAAAGTAACTGCTCATGATTGTTTGGATGATGAGAAACAGGACAGAATAATTTTTGTAGTAAATACGGGCAAGATGGGTCTTGCTATTGGTAAAGGTGGTTCCAATATAAAATCCCTCCAAAATATTCTAAAACGAAATGTTGAATTAGTTGAATATTTTGACGACCCAATAAAATTTTTAAAAAATGTATTTAATCCTAAATTTGTTAATGAGGTAAAACTTGATACAAAACCGGATGGTTCGTTGCAGGCAACTATAATTGTTGATCATGTAAAGAAAGGTATAGTAGTTGGTCGTGATGGTCGTAACGCTCAAAAAGCCAGATTACTTGCAAAAAGATATTTTGATATTTCAAATGTTCAGATAACTAGTCAAGAAATAACCCAACTGGAGATGTAATATTTTGGCAAAATCACCACTTGGTCTGTTTGCTGGTAGAATTTTGAAGAAAAATAAGAAACGTCAGCGATGGTCAATATCAACATATAAACGAAGAGAATTAGGTTTGAATAAAAAATCCAATCCATTAGGAGGTGCTCCGCAAGGAAGGGGAATTGTTTTGGAAAAAGTAGGTGTGGAGGCAAAGCAGCCAAACTCTGCTGTTAGGAAATGTGTACGTGTTCAATTAATAAAAAATGGAAAAACTGTAACAGCATTTTTACCACGAGATGGCGCAATGAACTTTATTGATGAACACGATGAAGTACATCTTGAGGGAATGGGTGCTACTCAAGGCGGTGCTATGGGAGACATTCCTGGAGTACGATACAAAGTTTTCAAAGTAAACGGAACATCACTAAAAGAATTAGTAATAGGTAAGAAAGAAAAACCAAGAAGATAGAAAATGACAACACAAAAACTTTTGCTCTTTAGAAAATGGGAAACATCTCAAATAGAAATAAAAGATATTGGTCTTAAAACTGCTATATCTCTAAAAGAAACAATATTTCCAATGGATTTTGGGCGTTCAGCATTAAAGCGATTCAATAAAGCTGATGTTAACATAGTTGAACGATTAGTAAACAAAATGATGCACTTTGGCAAAAAATATGCCAAAAATACTGGTAGAATGGCGGGAAAAAAAATTCATACCTACAATGTTGTAAAAACTGCCTTCGAAATAATTTATCAAAAAACAGGGAAAAACCCCATTGAAATTTTAGTTCGTGCTGTTGAAAACTCTGCACCAAACGAAGACACTACTCGAATTGTGTATGGTGGAACAGTATATCACGTGTCTGTAGATGTACCACCAATAAGAAGAGTTGATCTAGCATTGAGATTTATTGCTGACGGAGTAAAGGAATCCACATTTTCTAATCCAAAAGCAATCGAAGAATTTTTGGCTGAACATCTAATTCTTTCAGCTAATAATGATCCTGCTGCTCCTTCTGTTAAGAAAAAAAATGAATTGGAGCGAATAGCTCAAGCATCTAGATAATTTAGCCCGGCCCGGACTCGAACCGAGGTCAAAGGCTCCAGGGGCCCCTATGCTTGCCACTACACTACCGGGCTTCAAACACAAGTAAAAAAATTAGAATATAATTATATCATTCTTGACTCATTAATTGCAGTAGCATAATCACAATCTGCTTTTAATCTCATATATGCAATAAGCCTATAATGAATCGAGTACATATTATCCTCTTTGATAATAACTCCTTTCTGTAATAATGATGCTAGTCCCCGTGACAATTCTAAAATTTTAAAATTATTTTTATGACATACCTCATCACGCTTTTTTTGATATTGTTTTACGCTGAATGTTATGTCATCAATTTCTAAAATTAATGGCCAGACAACTTTCTCCCAAACAATTCTTCTATTTTGCGTTGATGCCGCATACTTGCCTTTTTCACTCAACATTAATAATATGATTTTAGACTGTTATAATTCGTGTCCTATAAGGAGATTGCAAAATCATTAGAACTTTTAGAAAAGGATTGGGATGTAGATTCAATAATAAAAGATTTTCATTTGGGAAGACGTGATGATGTTTCTGAAAATTCTATAAAAATAAGGGATGTTGTATTTCATATCCCATTTTTGACTAGCGTAAAAAAATTTATTCTTTGGAAATGTTATTGGCCAGATTGTTCAAACTGCTGTACAAGGCAAGGTAGACTTCCTTTAACTTCCCATGACTTGATAACAATTGGAACTGGAATGAAATATCAAAAAACATCTGATTTCATAAAAAATGAAACAGTGATAGCTACTTGGCAGGAAGCAAGCCCTGGAGGTGGCTCCACTACACTAACTAGTATTAATTTGAAACGAAAGGTAGATGAAACAGAAGCAGATGACGGCACTCATGTAAAATGCAGATTTCTAGATGAAGAAGGTGCTTGTGGCATTCACCCAACACGGCCTGGAGTTTGTTATCTATATCCATTTTCAACGTGGTTACAAAATGAAAAGGGCAGTGCAAGAGTTCACGCTACTTTTCAGTTTACTGGTGACTGTCCAGGTTTTTATCTTGACGATTCAATTGATTCCATGAGAGACATTTTAGAAGAATATTCTGAAATAATTTATGATTACAACTTAAAGTCAAGTGGGACTATGCAGGAAGGGCTAGGTTCAATAAGTTTAGGTTAAGCTTTAGCGACTTTTATCAAGTCACGTATGTGAACTTCCATTCCAAATCTTTCTTCGTTCTTTTTCATATATCTAAATATGGAAATAACCTCAAAGAGAGACTTTATGATGCTGAAATTTTTGTGAATTTTTTTTCTGATGAAACTGAAAACCTTGCCATATATCTTGAAATACTCATCAACCTCTTTTTCATAACTTTCATTATCGCCAAGATTTTTTACAAAAATGTCTACGCATTTCATACTTGGAATAATTCCTTCACCCAATAATGGATAGACAGTTCCAATTGATTCGCCTACTCCAACAACTTTTCCTTTGTAAAATGGTTTGCATAGGTTTGGGGTTGCCAGTCTGAGTGGTCTTCCAACAGTTTTTGTAATCTTTCCACCATACTTTTTGAAAAACTTGTCAGTCTCTACAATGTGTTGTTTGTGGTAATCTCCTGCGCCAACATGTGCTGTTTTTTCACTCATTGGAAAGTACCAAAAGTAACCTGACATTCCTGGAAATGGCTTTATGTAAAAGTCATCAAAGGGAACCTTGTCCTTGTATTCAATTTTGTATTCATATGTTGGCACGAAAAAATCCTGTTCTAGCTTTGGTAGATACATTCTGTAGAAACCTGTACAATCTACTATGATGTCGAACTCCTTTTCTAGGTCTTCTAGCTTTGGTGCTACTCCATAGTGGACGGTACAGTCTTTGATAAAATTCTTGATCAGGCCCATTTTGTTGTATGTGCACAAGCCATGCAATCCAATCTGGAATCGTTTCTGGTTGTGTATATCAACATTCATGGTTTTACCATCATGTATAACATATTTTTCAAAATCAATTCCAACCTTGTCGCACAGTTCGATCATAGTACTTTTGATGGTTCCCCAGGCGCAGATGGAGTCGTGTTTTTTGTCTTCCATTCGCTCAAAACCAACAACCTCGTGATCGTCTTTTAGTCTGGCCATGAGGTACGAGCCGGCCACTCCCATTCCACAAACCGCGATCTTCATTACAGATCAAACTAATTTTAACAAAATAAATACCATATCTATTCGATTAGTATTGCTGGTTTGAAAGGCCTTGCATGCCTTGCCTTTCCTTTTGGATCATAAATTCCTGAATCATTCTCAGAATACACTTGCAAGTCTACCCCAAAGTCACTTTTAGCTAGACTGATTAACTCTTTTGAAATCAATGACTTTTCATCAAATTCTTTTGTCGATAGTTTAGTTTTTCTAATTTCAGTTGGGGCTGATAAAATATCCTTGATTGTCTTTTGAACAAAGTCAGGATTCTTTTTAATGTCAGCAGTCTCTGGATTTGCAATCAACTCCTTCATAATACTGCCCATATTGGTTTGACCTGCCACCACTTTTTCTAAAATGAAATGGTATGCCTTTAATTTGAAGGAATCAGCTGTATAGATAGTAATTTTCTTTGGAGTAATTTTTGTAACCTTGAGAATGTTTGCAATATCATCCATTATTCCTTTGAGTAATTCTTCAGATTGAATTGCATTAGGATCGATAACATCTGAAACACTTGGCCAGCTAGACTGCGACACTAAACCAGAGTGACCAAGCTTTTCCCACATTTCTTCTGCTATGTGTGGGGCAAATGGCGAGAGCATTAAAACTCTATACGATAAAATTTTGTGAAGAATTCCAGAGATATTTGTTCTTTGTTTTGATTTTGTTCTTTTAAGATACCACTGCAATTCAGAATCAAAGTCAAATAAAATATGATGTAATGCTTCTCTTAACCTAATCTCATCCATGGATTTACCAGCATTTAAGACTAAATTTTGTAATATACCATGTATCCATTTGTCTTCTGGTTCTAATTCTGGAAATTTTTCCGCTTTAGTTTTGGTACAGTCTTCATACATAGATGCAAGTTTGTTTTTAATTCCCTTGATTGCTTCAACGTTAAAATCAGCATCCTGTAATAATTCGGCAGAAATTAAAATTGTTAGACGTATTGGATCAGCGCCATATTTTCTTACTGCTTCCCTCAACGGAATGATATTTCCCATACTCTTTGACATTTTTTTGCCATCCATCAATACAGAACCATTTACAACAATTTGTTGAGGCCAATTATTCTCTGGAAATATTACAACATGATTTAGTACAAAAAACGTCAAGTGGTTTGGAACCAAATCACGTCCTGAATGTCTTGAATCAACTGGATAAAAGTAAGAAAATTCAGCTCTTATTTCTTCAACGATATCTTTTGGAACTCCAGATACATCGGAGCTACCAATACCCAAAAACACATAATCAAAAAATTCCTTGGATAGCTTCTCAGCTGATATCACACCAGCATTGACAAATTTTGCAATGATGTAATATGCCATGTATATTACAGAGTCTGACAAGCTTTCAACAATCCATTCCTTATTCCATGGAAGCTTTGTTCCAAGACCATGTTGTCTTGCACAAGCTCGTTCATGCAACCAGCCAATTACAAAATTAAATTCAGGACGAATCTGTTGTGGCAAAATACTCATTCCATCAAGACATTTTGTAGCTTTTTCCTTCCAAGCTTTGTCTCCATAATTTAGAAACCATTGGTTAGTTAGAATCTTTACAACACATTCAGCTCCACAACGACATCTTACAGGTGAATTTGTTAATTCCAATAAAATGTCTGAATATTTTTTCTCAGCTAACCATTCCTTGATGGAGTCTTTAGCTTCAGAGACCTTTTTTCCTGCAAACTGTTCGGTGTTTTGTTTTAGTATACCACCGTAGAACTCTTTTCCATAGATTTCTTCAGTTGCCTCTTCAAGCTTAGGGTCGTTTTGGTCCTTTATGCCAAGCTTTTCAACTGCTTCCTTTGCAGGAATCTCTCCATATCCCTCAGTTTCTATAATCGAAATGGGCTTGATTAGCTGCAATTCCAAGCCTGGAGGCTGATTTTTTTTAAAATCAACTAGGGCTTGATAGTCAAATGGTGCATGAGCTGGAACTGACATTACCAATCCCGTTCCAGTCTGTGATTCCACAAAGCTAGCTTCTAGCATTGGAATCTTTTCGTTTCTGTGTGGTAAAGTTATCTCTTTTCCAACTAGCTCAGAACCAGAAATCTCACCATCATAGGTAATTTTTCTATCCAAAAACTCTAGCTTGCGTGCACATTCTGCACTAACAATCCATTTTTCACCATCTACGGAAATTTTCTTGTAACTAGTCTTTGGATTAACCCAGAGATTTGTAACTCCAAAGAGTGTTTCTGGTCTTAGAGTTGCAGTTGGAATAATGTAACCATCAAAACTAAATTTAATCAGAATATACTCTGTAAAATCAGGTTCTACATCTCCCATAGTATCATGTTGTGAAACAGGATTTTGGTCCTTTGGACACCATCCCACAGGATGCGAACCCTGAATGATTAGATTCTTTTCTTTTAGCGTATTGATTTGCCATTCTATGAATTTTTGGTAAGCAGGATCAATTGTAGTAAATTCTCTTCTCCAATCAATAGAATAGCCCATCTCAATCATTCCTGCTTTGATTTCTTGGTGGAAATAATTGGCAATCTTTATTGGTTCTACAAATGTTTTGATAGCCTCATCGGGAACATTATAGATGTTTTTTAGCCCATCAAGAATTTCTGCATCGCCAGCCTCAACTCGTTTTGACATACCAAGAATGGGCGTACCAGTGTAGTGAAATCCCATTGGAAATAACACGTTGAATCCCTTCATTCTCAAATATCTAGAATAAACATCTGTGATCGTGTATGTTCTACCGTGGCCTATATGCTGTGGTGAGTTTGGGTAAGGATATGCTACAGTTATGAATTTTTTTTCTTTATCGTTAGAGTCAGTTTCATGATCATTATTTTCTAACCATTTTTTTTGCCACTTTCTATCAATAGCGTTCCAATCTATCTCCATAATTTTACACTTCCAAAACCATTGCTTTTGCTTTTTCTATCGCATCATTTTTTTTAAATTTCTCTTTTCCTCCTCCCTGAGCAAATCTTTGGTTTCCTCCGCCAGCTCCTCCAAGCATTTCAGATACAAGTTTTGCAATATCTACCGCTTTTTTGTACTTTGCAGCTTGTTCACCTGAATAAATTATTGTTCGAATTTTATCTCCGTCTTCAAAAACACCGCAATAAACCATCCATGGATCCTTTTCGATTAGCTTTTGTCCTAAGCTGGTATGAAAAAGTTCGTCATATTGATCACTTATTGTAGAACAAAAGTTTGGTTTTCCAGACTCCGTCATATCAACAATTATTTCATCCACGATATTTGTGCCAATTTTACTTTGGATTATACTATCTACTAGAATTGGGAATCTTTCTCTTAATTCTTGTTTTTTCTCACGCCTTTTTTCTTTCATCTCCATTTTTTCTTTTAATTCCGCTGATTTTTTGATTATACTGGCATCATGTTGTTTAGTGTAATCTAGAGCAGTTGGTCCAGAAACAAATTCAATTCTCACCACACCGTCTTGGATCCTTTTTGTTCTTGTAATTTTTATTAGTTCAATCTCACCTGTCTTCTTTACATGCGTTCCACCACACGCTTCTACATCAAAATCTTCGATTGATACAATTCTAACTGATTTTACTGGAACAATTCCTCCCTGATATATTTTAAATCCATATTTTTGTTCAGCAGTTCCTCTATCAAAACTCTCAATTGTTACTGACATATTTTTCTCAACTATAGAGTTAGCTAATTTTTCAATCTTTGCTATTTCATCATCAGTTAGGGCAGAATGGTGTGTAATGTCTAGTCTTGCGTGATCTTCTTCTTTAAATGCAGAATGTTGCCAAACCCATGATCCTAAAACGCTTCTTGTGGACGAATTTAGAATGTGAGTACTAGTGTGATTTTTTGTAATTCCATCTCTTCTTTTTGAATCAATAACACATGAAACAGTACTACCCTCTTTTGGAATACCATTTTTTAATTCATGTACTACAACATTACCATGTTTTACTACATCAACAACTTCAAATTTTTCAATTGTACCATGATCCGGTTCTTGTCCTCCACCTCTTGCATAAAATGAAGTTTTATCCAATACTACATATTTGTCAAAGGATTTCAGTACCTTTGCATCAAACTCTTTTGGATCATCTCCATAATACAAAAGTTCAGTATCTGGTAATTTCTCTAAAGAAACTTGATCTTGTTCTTTTTGCTTCTTTGATTGATGCAATTGAGACAATTTGCTATAAAATGTAGATGGAATATCAGAAATTACCTTCATTTCTTTTAGATAATCAGGTGTTACGCCATCAGATTCGTACAGTCTAATTAAGTCATCAACTGTTGGCTTTTGATTTAATTTACTCACAATTTTTTCCATTCTTAATTTTGAATTTTCATATCTACCAGACTCAATTCCAATTATTGTCTTGATATCTTCACGTGTTTTTTCTAATTCAGGATACATGTTTTTAAGATAATTAATTTGTGTATCAACTATCTCATTCATGTCAAATTTTAGCGATAATCTATCCATTGTAGATATAATTCTTCGAAGCATCATTCTAAGATTGTATCCCCCACCAACATTGCTTGGTAAAGCACCATCTGATATTGCAAAAATTAGCGTTCTTATATGATCAACAATTAGATAAATTCCCTCAAGTGGAGTTATGATTTTATTAATCTGCTCATCTGAAAGGCCAGATGTTTTTATCGCATTTTTTCTAACCTCAGATAAATCACTAAATCGTTCCAGATGTTTTGCAATTTCAGTAAAGTATGTAACTAAAAGTTCATCATTGGCATCAATTCCTACTTGCTGTAATAGATTGTTAGTAATAGGTCCAAAACAACAATCATATGCAGTTGGCGTTCCCATTGTAAGCCAAGCAAATCTCTCTAGACCTGCTCCCATATCGATAATTTGTTGATCTAATGTTTTGTAGTTTGATAAATCTCCTTGAAATTCAGTAAATACTGCATTACCAAGCTCTAATCCTTTTACAAAAAATTCTAAGGAAGAACCAAACGAACCTCCACCTTCCCAGACATCTTCCACAAAGATAACTTCTTTTTTGTCAACTCCAAATTGTTCCGTAACTAATCTGTAATCCAAATCAATACATTCATCTTTCCAGTATCCCTGAGAATTTGGAATACTATGCTGTCCAATCATACAAAAGCTTGAAAAGTGTCGTCCAGTAAGACCAACATTTTCTAAATCTTTGAATCTGAGACAAGTCTGTGGAACTACAAGTGGGTTTGCAGGAAATTCAAAGACAACTTTACTTCCCATCACTCTCTGAAAGTCAACAATTGATGCAATTGTAAAATATAGATCATCACGCCATCTACAAACAACTGGGTATCTATTCACAGACGTATGTCCATTTTTTACAAAAAATGATTCAACTTCCTTCCATGCCTGCGTATAATCAAATCTTTTTGCTGTTGGTGGATTTCCTATAAATGAATACGTATCGTCAGAATGATCAGGGCAGTTTACACGATTCTCATCTATGGTCCAATAGAATCGCTTGCATGTTGCACATGATTTGCGCTCAAATCTTTCATCATCAAATAATTTTACCTTGTAGTATCGTTCAGGATCAGTGGAAAATTTTGAAAGAATCTCTTTTTTATCCATTTGAAATGTTTTCGGCTGACCGATATTAAGAATTGCCGATACAATAAATTAAATAGAATACACCCAGATTTAGCCCATGCTTGGATTTGGAAAAAATGCTCTTCCCAAGGAAGGAGATTTTATTTTTGCTAGACAACCAGATGGCGAATACAACAAAATAATTTTCGGTGCAGTTACTGGCATTCAGGGTACAAAAATTGGAGTTAATGGAATTATAATTAATCCAGTTGGATTAAAGAACAAAATTGAACAAGGAAAGGCAGGCGCACGATCTGTTGAAATTTTAAAAAATCCCAATCCTGATAATTGTATTCAGATGCTAATTTACCGTATTGAACATGATAACTTTAACGAAATTATAGATCTGAATGAGCATCAAGTTTTAGAACTTCCCAATAGAGTGTATGCAACTTTAGAAGGATGGATCCGTGAGTCTTTATCCGAATTGGTAAATAATGTACTTTCCCTTCCACCTGGATCTGAGAGAGATGAAGCAAAACGTATTCTAAAACAGCGGATGGATACATTGTTTGACAAGAGTTTGAAGAGGACGCTCTATTCAGTTTGCAGAAGTCTGAAAATTCTAAATTAAATTACAATTTGCTGTAATTCTCCATAGTTTTATATTATCCACTTCGAAAAAAACGGTACTATGGAATATGTTTACGCTGCATTGATGCTTCATAAGCTAAAGAAGGAGATTACTGAGGAAAATGTCACTTCAATAGTCAAAGCATCCGGTACAGAAGTAAATGAAGCAAAAGTCAAATCACTTGTAGCATCTTTGGCTGATGTTAATATTGAAGATGCAATAAAGGCCGCTCCAGTTGCAGTAGCCGCTGCACCAGCAGCAGCAGCACCAGCAGAAGGTGGAGAAGGCAAAAAAGCAGAAAAGAAAGATGAAGCAGCAACCGGCAAGTCTGAAGAAGCAGCAATGGAAGGTCTTTCGTCTTTATTTGGTTAAATTCTTTACATTAAACATTAAAACCGTCTTTGACGGCACTGATAAATTTATTCGAATCTGAAACCCAACCAAATACGCCACCTTGCATTTTGATTTGTTTGATTGCAGCCTCATAGTTTCCTTGGTTTGTAGCCGCCGTACAATCTTTGAGGACTATGCACCAGTATCCAATATCATTGGCCTCTCTCATTATTGTATGCACACAAACATCTGTGGTAATACCAGTCATTATCAAGTGGGTAATTCCCAATTTTTTTAAAGTGACACCAAAATCGCTGTGTGCAAATGCACCCTTTGCAGATTTATCTATAACATATTCATCATCTGCAGGAGCCAATTCATCTATGATGTCCCAGTTTTTTTGTCCTCTAACAAGAAGCTGTCCCTCTCCGCCTTCAGGCTTGTCGCCAATACCAACACCTTTTCCTATGATCTTACTTCGTAACAGCTTGTTGTATGGCAGGTCAGCAAGGTTTGGCATGTGACCCTCCCGTGTATGTATTACTTTGATGTCAGTTCCGTCTCGTGCTGCATCTAAAATATTTTTAATCGGTTTGATAGGACCAGCAGTTAGAGAAAGATCATAGCCCATTGTGTCTACATAACCATTCTTACCGCAGAAATCTATCTGCATGTCTACAACTATAATTGCTGTTCTGGCAGAATCAAACTCTACAAATGCCTTGTCGCCAAAATTTGGACAGTCCTCAATTTCCACTTTAAGCAGTTTGCCTTGTACAGGTCCGTAAAGCCAACTGGGAAACTTGAATGTGTGTGTCTGGAGAAATGTTTCATAATCCTCCTGAACCCTAGCAAGTTTTTCTTCTTTTGGTAATTCAGAATCTTCTTTTACTTTAGCTTTAGGTCCCAGTGATTCGTTACTCAATTACGTACCACTACGTTCCGCTCCAATACCTTTCGCGGTAAGTTTTCCTCTGGAAGCGTATCCTGCAGCATATGCTATCAGTGGATATACACCACATCCACCTATCAAGCCACCTAGTATAGGAGGCAGATCTGGTACGTAAGTAATCATGTAAGCGGCAATTGCTGTGCCGGAAAGAATGCCAACAATCGCTGGCCAGTTTACTTTTCGTTCACTGGCTAACAGAACTTCTTCTTGAGTGTTGTTTCTCGCCACAATCCAAAAATGACCTATTAGTATACCACCAATGAGGGGAGCTATTGTACTGATAAGTAACAACCAAGGTACTATATCGTTAAGAACATTAGATGCAGCAACTGCTGTACCACATATCATAACTATTATTGTGATCTTTTTCCACGAAAAGCTTAGCTTCTTTTCAGGTTTCCCAATTAGTAAAAGATTCCTGAAACCTTGAGATGCATTATACAGACATCCATCACAAGTTGTTCCATTGCTTACCCATTGTATTATCATGATTGGTGCTCCCAAAGCAACCATACTTAGACCAAAGAAAAAGTCCAACTGACCAGCAATTGCTGTATAAAATGCACCTATGAAAAGCATGAGATGGTTAGCAATCGGAAATGCAACTGCATTTATTCCCCATGCTTGTTTTACACTTTTAGTCCATCTAGAAAAGTCTCCAGTCATTGTGGCGCTAACCACAAATGTTCCTATTGACGCTGTAATGCCAAGAGCAAATGTCATTGGTTCACCTGAAGGAGCAGATGACCATGGATTTCCTCCAGTATCAGATGCTACAATAGTCGATAGAGAATAAATCATCCAAATTGCAAGAGCAGTTACACAAATCACTGCGGCTCGTCCCATCCAAGCCATAGTTCTAATGCCATAAACTGCAATAAATCCAAAAATTATTGCAAATATTCCAGCCCAAAGTCCAGTTGTGCCTAAAATTCCAGGAAGTACTCCACTTCCCGTTCCAGCGAGGAATGATTCACCACCATAAAGCCCAACCATCAAGTCTGCTGCAAGCCACGCTTGAAATGCAAACCAACCAGTAACTAATCCTGCAATAATTGTCATCGGAATAATGTAACCAACTCTACCGAAAGAGCACTTGCACATCATTGGAAAATTCAAACCAAATTTGTAGGCTCTATGTCCAATCAAGCCTGCATAGATAAACAAGAAAGCTTGACCAAGAAAAATAGCATAATAGCCCAAGGGGGCACCCAAGCCACCCATAATCGTGCTGCCAATAAAGATACAGATGTATGCATAAGTAAATCCTGCCCAAACCATAGCCGGTTTCATAAAACCTAATCTGGCATCTTGTGGTACTGGCCTATCAGAATACTCCTCTTTCTCTACCATTAACTTGAATCATTGCGTTAACTTTGATATAAGTATGATCAGATTTGAAATTCTTAAATATTAAATTGAAAGCAATCAACGCTGATTATTTTTCAGTTTGAAAGGCTTTCCTCTTTCTCACATAATAGATAGTTACTGGAATCAAGATTCCCATAGAGGCTGCCAGAATCCAATATTCTCTCAAAGTTACCATATTAACAGCTCCAACAAGTACCGCAGCAAGAACTACAATTTTGAGTAGTGTAGAATCTTTTGCCATCTCTCAAGTCTCCATCCTTTTAATTTAAGATTTGATAATCATGTGCCGGGCTAAAATATCATATGCTGTATGCCATGAAATTTGAAAGTGTTTAAAATTAACACAAATGTCGTTATGTTATGATAAACACTATGGCGGCTATATGGTTGATAACAGGTCTGATAATACTGGCTGTAGCCGGCTCTCTTTTCGTTTTGGGATACCAGTTCTGCAACCTGCTTATTATGGTTGACCCAACATTAGTTCAAAAATGTGAGCAAGATGCACTTTCTGTGGAATACATTCTTTTCCCACTAATAATCGCGGGAACTGGACTTACGATTTATGGGGTAAAGACACTACCCTCAAAAAAAGGGCACCAACTGTTCACTGGACAAAAACACCAAAAAGTTTGCGGTAAGTGCAATTATAATTTATCACAAGATGAGCTAAAAAATCATCATTGTAATAATTGTAAAGCTGAATGGTGATATCAAATCTCAAAAGATTCAAACTTTTTCATATGGTTAACTTTTTTCTATAATGAGTGGCATAAAACAAGCATTGTATAGAAAAGTCGTTTATGGAGTTGGACTAGTTGTAATACTAATTAGTTTCATATACGGATTTACCATTTCTCCATCTAGTGAGAATCCTATTCATGATGATTTTGAGGCTGCAGTAGATAGGGATGGTAACTTACTTTACAGACCATATTGGTTGGTTGGAAATTACTGGGATGAGCTTGAAAAAAATGGTCAAATAGTAACTAGTTACAAATGCTTAGATTTGGTGAGAACGATAAATCAAAATGAGGATCAAGTGAATATTGATCCAGTCTTCAATGAGTGGAAGCTTAATTGTATAATGAAATAATATATTATTTATTTGCAGGTTCTTCAGTTAATCCTTTCTGGATCTTCTCTACAAGTTGATCAACAACTTCACTAAACAGTTCTTCGCCATATTCCTTAGTAGACTTTGTAGTAGCTCCACCAGCTATACCAGTTTTTGTGTATTGATCCATTCTATGTTCAAAGAACGTTGTATAACAAGCATCATCAACCGCTTTATCCATTGATACAAGGTCTGGTCTTATTGCTAGCATACAAGAGGTCTCAGCAATGTTTGCGTGTAGATACATTGGTTGTTCAGAACAGTCATCAACCAACTTCTTCATAGTTTTTTCTGTTGTTTCCCACCAATTCAAAACCCTAACTTGCATGTCTCGGTAATCATATCTAATATTCTCTCGTGCGGAGTATATTGGACCCCAGTTCCACATGTGACCGTTTAGAATAAGGAGTCTTCTTATGCCAGCTTTGTGCAACCATTCAGCTATTTCACAGATAGTTCTTGTAACTGTTTCAGGTCTAAGAGAGATAGTTCCTGGAAAATCTCCATGACTTTGGGAACAACCATAACAAATAGGTGGCAGAACTGGTATCCCAAGCCGTGCTGATATTCGCTTTGCAACTTCATAGCAGTCCAAAGTGTCAACAGCTAGAGGTAGGTGTGGTCCATGCTGCTCAGTAGCTGCTGTAGGAAGTATAGCCATATCCATCTTTTTTACGAATTGTTCCACTTCCGTCCAAGTCATTTCTTCCCAAAGAATAGGCTTGCCTTTTTCTGGAATCATTACGATCATCTGGATAACAAACTAAAAAACATTTCCGCGTTAGAGTATTATGACATTACGTAATACCGCTTTCATGGGAAACGGGATAAAAGAAAAGATTGCTAATACCTTTTTTAATTCTTCAATAGAGAGTCTCTCTCAACGTATTTCTTCAGGCGAGATTTCTCCAGTTGAGCTGGTAGAAGCATCACTTTCGAGAATCAAAGAATTGAACCAGGATTATAACGCCTTCATAACTGTGACAGAGAATTCCGCCATACAAGAAGCAAAACAAGCAGCTAGGGAAATTAGTGAGAAAAAATACAGAGGTCCTCTGCATGGAATCCCTTTTGGGTTAAAAGATTTGATCTATGTAAAGGGTGTTAAAAGTACCAGCGGTTCAAAAATACTTTCCGACTTTGTCCCTGATTATGATTCAACAGTGGTAAAAAAGCTAAGAGAGGCTGGTGCAATCATTGTTGGAATGAATAACACTCATGAATTTGCTTGTGGGTTAACAAACGTAAATCCACATTATGGTTATTCTAAAAACCCATGGGATAAAAATAGAATATCTGGAGGTTCTAGTGGGGGTTCTGCAGTGTCAGTTAGCACTGGAATGGTTGCTGCGGCAATTGGTACAGACACTAGCGGTTCAATTCGCGTTCCTTCTTCTCTTTGTGGTCTTTTCGGACTCAAGCCTACATACGGCAGAGTTAGTAAATACGGAGTGATGCCACTTGCTTCTTCTTTGGATCATATAGGTCCAATAGTACGAAGTACATGGGATGCCGCTGCTGTACTACAAGCAATAGCTGGATTTGATGAAATGGATGATTCAACTTCGGAAACTCCTGTACCTAATTACATTGAACTAATTTCTGAAGAAATCTCAGATGAATTCAAAGTGGGAATACCTAACCAATACTTTTTTGATTTAATAGATCCCAAGGTGAAAGATGTTTTTGAAAAGTTCGTTGATAAACTGAACAACTGCGAAATAATAACAAGGCATGTCGATTTAGATGAAACAGACAAGATACGTGATACCTGGAAAGCCATTAGATTAGGAGAATCTGCCGCTGTGCATGACAAATGGATGAAAACACGACCAAATGACTATGGTGATGATGTGATTTCCATGTTAACCAAAGGATTGGAAATTACCGCCACTGAATACATTAATGCTAAAAAGCGGATGGGAAAAATTAGAGAGTCAATCATCACAGCAATGAAAGGTTTTGATGCATTGATAGTGCCTACTACAATAATTGCTGCAACGTTAGTGGATCAAAAGTCCGTTGATATTGATGGAAAAGATATTGAAGTATATCAGGCATTGAGTAGACAAACAATTGCTTTCTCTACCGCGGGATTACCAGTTCTTAACGTTCCTGCGGGACTTGTTGAAGGAAAATTACCAGTAGGAGTTCAGTTGATTGGAAGACCTTTTGATGAGGAAACATTGTTTAAAATTGCCCGCAAGTATGAACTACATTATAAAATAACGGAACTTTTTACACCCTTAACATGAAAAAACCAACAAAAGGTATCCTAAACATCATTATCCCGTTGATAGCTGTTACTTTGTTTATTGTAGGTATTCCCATAATTTTAGAATTTTTTGGATGGGGAACTATACCATCTTTCAGGTGAATTTAGATCAATTTTTGATCCATTTCTATATCCAATGTTATTTACTAGATTATTGTTGTAATTGTATTGGTTGAATTTTCAACTCCAATCGAGGCATTCATCTATATTTTAGATCTTTTTGGAACTATGGCATTTGCTGTTACTGGTGCATTCAAGGCTATTGAGCACAAAGCTGACATCGTTGGCATAATCATTTTAGCTACAATCACTGGTGTTGCAGGTGGCACAATTCGTGATGTCGTATTAGGAAAATCACTTCCAAATTCATTGATTGATCCATCTTACGTCATAATCACTGTAATTACAGGTATTATCATATTTCTTCTACATTCTAGACTTCGTAAACATTGGAATCTTTTCTTAAAATTTGATGCAATAGGTATTGGTGTTTTTACTGTAATAGGAGCCACATTTGCATACAATCTCTTTGGAATGAATCTTCTCATCATAGTTCTTGCGGGAATGCTTACTGCCATAGGTGGAGGCATACTTAGAGACATCTTTGTGAATCAAACTCCAATAGTGTTTGTAAAGGAATTTTATGCTAGTGCAAGTTTTATCGGTGCTCTAGTATTTTATTTTGTTTTAATGTTTAGCGACCAACTTTACGTTGCAACTATTTCGGGAATAGTAATTACTACTGGTTTAAGATTGATTGCAATGAAATACAATTGGAATTTACCTAAAGTTAGAGGCAGTACTTAATCTGCTAGTGGCGATTTTTCCATTGGTATCTATATTCTTCCTCAAATAGATCTTTCTTAATCTCATCTGTTTTTAGTAATTTTTTTCTATATTTTTTTAAAAGACAGTTTTTACACATACAATCACTATCATTGATTTGATCCTTTGATAACTTTGGTAAACTAGCACACCAACAATTAAACATCATTTTACAGGTAAACGAACTTCCACACTCAGAGCATTTTTTTTCCAATTTACCTTAAACCTCTAATCATCCGTTAATTTAAATAAATTAAATATCATAATCATCCTTGATACCACCCTTTAGTTGATTATCAACTGCATCAGCCTTAACATCCAATTCGCTTAAATCTCCCAATTTTTGATATGTTAGCTTTTCCAGAGTTTGAATAATGCTTTTTGCTGCTCTATATTGTGGAATATTTGGTTCCAAAAGTTCTCCATACAATCCCATTCCATTAATTCCATTAAGCTTCGCATATCCCAGTATAAGTCCATTAAATCCCGTGATAACAGATTCCTGTGGTGTAGTCTCTATACCAAGTCTTTGGACTTGCTTCAGTAGACTTTTCGATGTAGTTGTAACATATGTAGTTGGATATTTTCCAAACTGTTTACTGGTGTGGAATCCACCTACTGTGTAGATAAATTTTGCATCATATTTTTTTGCTATATCAATTACATCTTGGCATAGTTCATTTAGTTCATCATTTTGTTGTGGTTGTCCTGGCCCACCTCCAAATATTATAAAATCGTTACCAAATCTGTATTCCCATTTTTCTTCAGGTATTTCTATGAAGCCACCTCTATCGTAAACATATGGTGGTCTAGTAGATTTTACATGGCGGAATGGAGTTGTGCCTAAGCTTTTGTTGATAAAATTAACAACTATACTTCCAACATTACCCATATCCTGCATTGCGGCTATAACTAGTGGTCTTCTAATCTCTGGTTCTGATTTATTTATGAATTCCAAACTATACATTACTTAGTATATTCAACACTTTATTAGGAATATCTTTAAGCCTAGAAACTCCCAACGTTCTCTCAAATCCCAGATATTTCAAATTGGTTGCAATTATTGTTGCATTACGTGTATCTCTACCAACCCCGATTGCTACCATTTTAATCCCAATGGATTTGAATGCTTTAACCATATGATGAGCAGCGAATGTATCTGATGGTTCTCCATCAGAAAGTGTCAAAAAAATATCTGGTTTTTTAGAATGCATAATAGGATACAGTTTATCGTAAACTTCAGCTAAAGGCGTTCCACCATTTGCTGGAATTTGTGCAAGTCTTTTTGCACACGAATTATTCCATTTAAGGTCATCTGGTTTGACAAGCCAACACATTACCTGTCTTTCAGTAGTGTTGAATGCATATACTGAGAATTTGATCTTCAGAAAAGCCAAAACTTCACACAAGGCTAAGGTAGCTTTTTTGTAATCTGTTTGTTGATCAGCGATACTAGATGAGTGATCAAGCAGTATTACAATTCGCGTTCTAATAGATTTCTTTAAATCTCTAATAAATGGTAGGTCATATCCTTCAAGATAGGCGTCACTGTCAAATTCATCTCCTGTAAAAAAGTGATATTCTTTCCATCCAGTTTTCCATTCTTTAAACTTGGCTTTCAAATTATTGATCAAGTCTTGGTCATAAATTTGAGTCTCATCAACATTAGATTGATCTGGTATTTGAATACCAATAGATTTTGTGTTCAAACTCTTTTTCGCATTTTTCATGTTTTCAGTTTTTATTACTTCGAATTCATCAAGAACAGTTTTTCCTTCCAGAACATTTTTTGAATCAAATTTACTAAAATCGTCCTTCCTTGATTTTGTGACCTGTTTCATTGCTTTAGCAAATTCATTAGGAGTAATCGCTAATCCAGGACCTTTTAGAGGAACTGATAATGGAATAGAAATTAAGGCATCCAAATCTAAAATCTTTAAAATCTCTGGTATTTTGGATTCAATCCACATTGTATCACGTCCATTTTCAATTGCTTCGTTGAGAACATGCTTTGCAAATTCCACTGCTTTTGTAACCTTGTTAAATTGACTGGGCTGTATTTCTCCCTTAATATCTCCAAACAAGAAATATTGATAGAATGCTTCTACTGTTCTAGCCTTCCCAAAAATAGAGCTAAGATTAGCTCTAGACAACCACATGTTTGTATAATTGAATATTAATTCCTCAACCATCCCTCTCCAAACTTTTATTCCTAGAAGTTCAATCCTTCGTGTCTCTATTGCATTTAAGATAAAACCATATGCATGATCATTGCTAAGGATTTTTTGGCAACACTTCAATCGCATAGCTTCATACCAAATTGAAGTTCTAAACTGTCGGTATTTTTGAAAATCGTCTCCATAATACTGCTCATTTGGAATTAATAACACTCTTTTTTCTTTTAATCTAGTTTCGTTCTGTTTTATTTTCGAGAATTCTACAGTTACATTTTCTTTTCCAGACCAGCGTCTTACAAGAAAAGTGGCAATGTCAATTAAAATGTCATTCCGTAGTTGAAGAGATTGCATTAGCTGCCAAACATTGAGGTGATAATATCATTTACTTTTTGAAATTCTACGTTTCCCCATTGGAAGTAAACATTTCCAAAAAC
>ERZ651768.1114-NODE-1114-length-19932-cov-11.291866_pt1 | contig 19932 bp, 13 predicted proteins | sample MGYA00514754_ERZ651768 | MGnify/ENA metagenome assembly ERZ651768
GGCATCCTCATCGTGCGCAACCAGGCCAGCAGCGATGGCCCAGCGATCGCCGAGCGACACGCGTTGCATCGCCGAAGCAAGGAAAAGCCGCACGACCGGCGACGAATCGAGCTTGGCCATGGAGGCGAATTTGCGGAGCGCGTCGCTGGATGGATTATTGTCTTCACAGAGCAGCTGAATCGACCAGGCGCGAATGTGCGCGTCTTTGTCGCCGAGGTTTTTCAGCAGCTTGGATTCGCTCAAGCCACCCGTGACATGCAACGCCCAGAGAGCGCACAAACGATGATCGGCATTTTTGTTTTTGAGGAACATTTTTTCCAAGGCGCGATGGGTGCCTTTGGCCAATTTGCCTTTGATCGCCCTGCCCTGCAGAACAACGCGAGCGCGGCGGGCGTGCCAGGCGCTGGCGCTGGTTTGGTACTCGACCAGTTCGGCATCATTGAGCTTGGCCACATCGGCGTATCGGCCTGCCCAGTCCTTGGCCAAGCTCTCTTTCGGCGAGAGGCGGAAGATGCGGCCGGTGTCCTTTTGCAACACGTCCTTGCCGCAAATGTCGGCATCGTGCCAGTCGAGCACATACACGTCGCCACCCGGGCCAATCTCCATGCTGAAGCCAATCCACTGCGCATTATTGGCCTTCATGAAATCCTTGTGGTGTTTGCCAACGAAACCGGAGCCGCTTGGCACCAGTTCATCCGTCAACACGGCATGCTCATGGATATTGGCCATGAAGATTTTACCCTGGTACTCGTCGGGAAACGCATCAGATAAATAAACCCGCGCCCCGCCGTGGGCCGAGCGATGGCGGTGGTCGGCGATCGTGCGGATGTCGCTGTAGACGTAGGGATTAAAGTGGCGACCGCCTTGCCGATGGTAAACGCCGCCAGGAATGACATGCCACAGATGCGGGATCACGCATGCGCTGATGAAGAACTGTCCCTTCGCGTCGTAGTCGATGCCCCACGGGTTGCTGAAGCCGTGAGCGACCACCTCGAAGCGATCCTTAACCGGGTGATAACGCCAAACTCCACCGTCGATCCGTATGCCTTCGCCGTCGAACTCAACCTTTTTGGGATACACCTCTCCCGGTTTGTAAATACGGCCCTCTCCTTTTGGCTTGCCGACAACCGATGGCGTGAACAAGCCCTGACAACCGTATAGCCAGCCGTCCGGTCCCCAGTGCAAACTGTTAACCACCTCGTGCCGGTCGCGAATGCCCCAGCCGGTCAGGCGCACCTCGATGTCATCTACATCCGCCTTGTCGTCGCCATTGCTATCCGGGACGAACAGCAGGTTCGGCGGTGCACCAAGCCACAGTCCGTTCAAACCAACCGCCACGGCTGAGGGGAACGGAATGCCCTCGAGAAACACCGAACGCTTGTCCGCCACGCCGTCGCGATCGGTGTCCTCCAAGATCAAAATTCGACTGTCGCCGGAGGCCGAAAAGCCTCGCCCACGGGATTCGTAGTCGCGGTTTTCAGCCACCCACATCCGGCCGCGATCATCCCAACAGAACGCCATCGGCTGGGTGATCATCGGCTCATTAGCCCATGAGTTGACTGCAAACCCAGGCTCGATGGTCGAGTTTTTCACCGCCGCCTCAGGCGTGAGAAACTCGGCCTCGCGCCCCTCACGCTGGGCCAACCCCCAAAGCACGGCTGTGCCGCGCTGGCCGGTGTAACGCATCCAATGTTGCGTGAGATCTTTGTCGTTCAGTTTGCCGCCATAAACGTGAATCTGGTGGCGAATGGTTTCGGTTTTGCCCTTGCCGATTTTCCAGTCGCCAAGACGGGCGCGTACCGGGCCAACACCGAGTTGGCCATCGACACGCCAAGGCTGCGGATAGCCGCCGTTTTTCGGGTGATCAAAAATCGCGAAATGCCCCCAGTCATCCCGCCCTTCGATCTCCATCCCGACGTCGAGCCACATGGCACGCCTGCCTTCCGCTGCGGCATTGATGTTCCGAGCGGCATTGACAGCCTCGCCCTTGGTGCCGGGTTTCCACGGCATGCGTAGAAACAGTCCGCCATAATCGTATCTGCCGATGGTGACATCGGTCTGCCCCCGGCCGCGCCATTCGAGGTCGAGGATGTGGCGGTTGTTGTCGGATCGCATCGTCCAGCGCTGCGTCTCGCTCAGCACCTCATTGCCATCAGCATCGAGAAGGTCATAAACCGTTTCCCACTTCACCGACTCACCCCTGGCCTCAAGCACCTTCACGCCTTTTCGCCTCCAGTAATTATCGGCGGGTTGATGGAAATAGTCGCGGCCGTTCACACGGGTGAAGCCCCAGTACAGGCCGGTCTGGTGTTTGTGATGGCCCGGGCTGTGCTCGGTGAGCACGCCGTTGCCATCTGGCCCGACAATCGGGTGCAGGTATGGCCGGTGATCGGCGGCGGCGTGCTGTGTGACGAGCGGCTTGGCCAAGCCGTCGCGGTGGACGGTGATCGTGCCGGAGTCCTCGTCGAGCCGGGCCTCAAGCGGGGCGGCGGCGGCGGCGGCCAAGCCAAGCGAAGCTAGCGGCACCAAAAAGGATTTTGCGAAAACAGATTTCATAAAAGGCGATAACCCAACTGCGGAATCTCGCGGGCGGCTCGGGAGGACATTACCAATCGGCTGGAAAACAGCAACTAAAATTGGCCATGTGCTGAGGCGCAAAAAAGATGGCCGTGCGTCCGAACAGCCGCAACACTCCCGGGCCACGGATCATGGTGGAGGCTTTTTCACGAACTCTCGCTGCGCTGACGCTTGGCCTGTCCGGCGCGATCGCGCTTGGCCAAGGCGAAGTGACCATCGCGTCAATCGATGTCACGCCGATTACTGGCAATGCCTCCAGCCAAGCGATTGCGCTCACGATCAGCGGCACGGAGGCCGGCTCAACACTGCTCATCGAGGGCTCGGCCGACTTGACTAACTGGGACACGCTTGGCCAGGCGACCGCCACCGGGTCACCAACCCAATGGGAACAACAGCGAGCGCTCACCGCCACGCCGTTGTTTTATCGCGTCAAAGTCACTGATGGCGGCGACACGCTGGCCGACGGCATTTACGCGAAGATCACAACGAACCTCGGCGTGATGCTGGCCAGGCTTGAGTATGAAAAGGTGCCTCTTATCGCCGCCAACTTTGTCGGCTTGGCCGAAGGCACAAAGTTTTACAGCAAGGATCCGCAGGTATTCCCGGTGGACTCGGAAGGCAAGCCGTACTTTGACGGGCTGATTTTTCACCGGGTGATCAAGGACTTCATGATCCAGGGCGGCTGCCCGCTGGGCAACGGCACCGGCAATCCCGGCTACTGGCTGCCGGACCAGTTTCATCCCGACCTAAAGCACTCCGGCCCGGGCGTCCTCTCGATGGCCAACTCCGGCGAGCATACGAACGGCAGCCAGTTTTTCATCACGCACACCGCGACGCCGTGGCTGGACTTCACCGACATCCGAGCCGGGAACCACTCGGTGTTTGGCAAGGTGTTCGAGGGGATGGACGTCGTGGACGCAATCGCCGGCGTGGCTATCAGCGGCCCCAGCAAGCCCAAGACCGACGTCGTCATCGAGAGCATGCGCATCATCCGCGTGGGGGAAAAAGCCAGGGCGTTCGAGGCGACCGAGGAGGCGATCGACCAAATGCTGCGAGACATCGCCGCAAGGCAAATGAAGGAAATCCAGGAAGCGTTGAATATCGAGCCGACCGACTCAGGGCTCATTTACGAGGAGTTCAAGCCGGGGAGCGGCGAACTGGTGAAGGAGAGCGACACGGTCACGTTTGATTACATCGCGGAACTGGTCTCCGAGGCGAATGAGTTCGGCCGGGTGTTTGCCGACTCATATAATCCGCCCAGACCGCTAACAATCAAAGTATCGGATCTGGCAACGGTGCTGCCGGGCGCCGCCGAGGGACTGAAGCTGATGAAAAAAGGCAGCAAAGCGCTACTGTACATCCCGCCCAAGCTGGCCTACGGCAAACTCGGCTTCTTCGCCGCGCGCGTCCCGGCCCACTCGGTGGTACTGATGCAAATAACGCTGCTCGACGTAACACCGGGCGGGTGATCAACGAAGTTTTGCGCGGTAAAACTCCCACTCTGCGCGGGTGGTGTTCGAGTACTCTAGCACGCCGGAGCCGTCGAGCAACTCCAGGTCCGGCCCGGGTTCCCACGCCTTCAAATCCGGGCTGCGGTCGAGCGAAAACCGTTGGCCAGGGAAGCCGCGAAAGTCGAAGTTGTTCGTGACCTCGCCATCGGCGGCAACAGCACGCTCCCAGCGAATCAAGATCGGGCTGGTGCGCGCTACGATTTCCTTTCGCAGAATAATTCCCTCAAGCCCCACGGCCAGCAACTGGCCGCTGTTGGCCAACGCGCCGTAGAGCGACAAGCCGGTGATCGTGCCCTTGGCCTGCCACGACTCGAGGTCGGGGCTCGTCAGTACCGTGCCGTTCGCGCCGATGGCATACCACGTGTCGCCTACCCGGGTGACGTCGTTGAGCCACCGATCGGTGCCACTTTCGCGCCTGGCCCAGTTTTCGCCGTTGGCGCTGGTGAGGATAATTCCCGCCTGGCCAACGGCAACAAGCTGCTCATCGAACGCGCGCACGCGATAAATCCACTCGGTCGTGCCGGAGGTCTGCCTGATCCAGTCAGCGCCATTGGGCGAAATGATGATGACACCGTCCTCGCCGGTGGCGACAAAACGGCCCTTGAACGCCGAGACGCTGGTGAGGATGCCTGCGGTGGGTGCCTGGTGCTTGCTCCATTGCTTGCCATCGCTGGTCGTCAACACCGTGCCCTTGCCGCCGGTAACGACCCATGTCTCCCCGAGCGCAGCCACGCCCTGCAGGTCGTTCTCGGTCGGCTTGGGATCGGCAACCTCCCAGACAACGCCGAGTGTGTTGACCTTGTTTGTCACCGCTTGGCCAAGGTCATTTTGGGTGACGACATTGGTCCACGAATTGTGACTGGTCAGCAGTTGGCCGTGGTTGCCGACGGCGACGAGCAGGTTCGTGGTTCCGCCGACGCCAAGCAGGATCGACTCAGTCGCCGACTCGGGCGTGACTTCAAGGTTCCACAAGGCGCCGTCACGGCTAGTCAGCACGGTGGAGTGGTCGCCCACGGTAACCATCAGGTTGCCGACCCGGTTGATATCCCAAAGCCAGTTGCGCACCGAGTCGTCTGCGCTGAACCAATACAGGTACTGGTCATCCTCCTCGTCGCGCACGCTGTCCACCATCATGCCGGTACGGCCGCCGAGCAGGAATTTATCATCCACCTCGACGGCGCAATAGTAGGTCCAATCGGGTGGCGGTGAAGGATTGGTACCCTCGTCGTTCCCCAGCAGATCCACCCAGTACATGAAGAAATCAAGCACACCCTTTCGCACGACATTCTCACCGGCAACGATGACCTCCGATGCCGTGCCGGTGACGGCGTTCAAGTTTTTGTCGGTGCCGGATTGGGCTGCGAGCCATGACAGGCCATCATTGTAACTGAGCAGCACGACACCATCATTGCCAACCGTCCAGAGACGTTTATTGACGTAGGCCAGCGCGTTGAGGTCGCGGTTGGTCCGGCTCTGACGCTTGGTCCACGAACTGCCGTTGGTACTGGTGGCCACAAGACCGCCCTCGCCCACGGCAACGAAATAGTTTCCCGTCCAAATCAGCGCGTGAATGTGGTTGTTGTACCTAAAGGTTCGCTTGCGCCACTTCTGTCCGTCGGTGCTGGTATAGAGCATGCCGTCGTCGCCGCCGGCAACGATGGTTTCGCTCGAGGCCGCCAGGGCGCGAAAGTCCCCGCTCGCCGGCTTGTCCAGTTTGCCCGGCTCAAACTGCTCCTCGCTCTCGCTGTAAAGGAGTATGCCGTCCTCGCCGGCCACAATCGCCTGTTCATTGAAGAACACGGTGGCACGCAGCGTGTGCTCGACACCGCTCTCTCGGGGAAACCATTGTACCATGTTTTGGCTGGTGTGGATCGAGCCGTTGTCGCCGACCTCAATCGAGAAGTCGTCGCCCTTCGCGATGGCGCGAATGGAGTTGCCGTGCGGTCGGGGGTTGGACCAACGCCATGGCCCCTCCGCCGCCTTGGCCGGGCGCGGCGCGATCGATGCCACCATGCCAAACAACAGCAGCGCCATGGCCAAATGCAAATGGGTTGTCATGAAATGCATCGGATGATTTCTTTTAAATAACTCACCGTTTTCTATAGCAATAACGATACCGATCAAAAAAAACGGTCCAATTGGGTCGTTTTAGTCAACAAATCGATGATCAAATGTGTGATCCTGGCGCACTTGGGAGTATTCGCCTCCCGACAAAAAAAACAGGGAAAAAGACCTCCCAACAAGGCAAGGGCAGGCATGCTTTAAACATGCCCACCCTCAAGTAAACCAAAACTTGGTAAGTATCGCATGACACTCGGCCAAGCGGGTCAAAGTCTAACGAGGTTGACCGCAGTTCTTTAAGCGACCCTTTCCGCCACCACGATTCTTATCACCACCGCGTTTGCCACCGCGAGCCTTTGTGCGTTTGAACCGGGCCGGCCTTGGCCGTCACGGCGAACTTTATTTCCACGCGGCTGACCCTTTTGGCCACCGCGAGCATGTTGATCCTTAGGGCCGTCAGAACCTTGGTGACCGCGTGATGCCATCAGACCACGAGGACCTCTAAACCCACCACGGGCCTGCGAGCCACGGGAACCCTGATCGCGTCGGGTGTGTGCTCTTTTGTCGCTGTTCTTTTTTTCGTTAGCTTCGCTGCGAAAACCACGGTCGCGATTCCCCTGCGCCTGAACAGGCGTTGATCCTCCTGCACCGATCATCAGAGCAACCGTCATTGCTATCAACGTCTTTAGTTTCATTATTTTGTTATTTTATTCTCTCCCATCCCAGCCATGTTGCCAGGTGCTTGACTAGTCGTTTGTGGAATGGGGTTGGTTACAACTTTTCCGCAGGCCGGTCCCGTTAATCCAACTCATCAGCCATGACCATTTCCCGTGTGTAGTAGATGAGACGGCCGCAGTTTGTGCAGGTAGCCATCTCGCGCCCGCCCTTGGCATTGACGATTTCCTGGGTCTGGAGCTTCATGTGGCAGCCGCCACAACTGCCGTGATCAATGCCGACGATCACCCTGCCCTCCTTGGAGTCGAGTAGTCGCTCGTAGTGTGCGAACGTTTTTTTGTTGATTGTTGTGACAATCTCCCCGCGCCCGTCATCCAGTTCGTCGAGTTCCCTTTCAATGTTTTTCTCGCGCTCGTCGAGGTTGGAGAGCGTTGTTGCTTCGGACGCCTTGACCTCCTCAGCCGACCGCTCGGCCTCTGCAAGCTTTGTCTTGAAGACATCCTGCTGCTCCATCAACTCCAGTTCCCGATCCTCGATTTCCGAGATGGCCTGACGTGTGTGGTCAATCTCCCGGCCCAGCGCCTGGTACTCCTCGTTCTTCTTGGTTTCAAGTTGTTGCTGGGAGTATTTGAGGATCTGCTCCTTGCGGGACTCTACCTCGTTCTCCAGATCCTTCCGGCGAACCTCCAGCTGCATATGATCCTGCTTGACCTGCTCCAATAGCTGCTGGGCCTGGAGGCTGTCCCGCCTAGTCTTTTCACGCTCAGGATCGATGGATTCCAACTCAGCCTCAAGCCGGCTGGCCTTTGCGTCACGATCCTGCAAGACCAATAGTTGGCGGATGTCCTCGTTCATAGGGCCGGGCATCATTAACCACTTAACCGTCCCGGGTCAACGATCGCACGCCAGCAGCGAAAAAACGGTTGATCAAAGGCTGCGAAAAACCGTTTGCCAAGCACCCATGCCATCGGCAGAATGCCCGGCCCTTTGGTCGGGACGTGGCGCAGCTTGGTAGCGCGCCTGGTTCGGGATCAGGAGGTCGAGAGTTCAAATCTCTCCGTCCCGACCATTTCTTATTCCTAGCGTTTTCCCACAAACACCCTCTTGGCCAAGCGTCTGGCCGCTCAACAATCCTTATCCGCCTTGGGGTCAAACACATCCCGCAAACCGTCGCCGAGGAAGTTGAGCGCCATCAACAACGCCGCCAGGCAGCCGGACGGGAACACAATCATCCACCAGTAAACGCGGATCGGGTTGATCTGCGCCGCCCCCTCCGCGATCAACGACCCCAGGCTCGCCCTTGGCGGCTGAATACCCAAGCCGAGATAGCTCAGGAACGACTCGTACAACACCACCGCCGGCAGCGTCAGCGTCAGGTAAACAATCACGACACCAAAGACGTTCGGCAGAATATGCCGCCACAAAATCGCACGTGTGCCGAGGCCAAGCGACCGCGCCGCCTCAACAAATTGCCGCTCGCGCAGCGCCAGCACCTGCCCGCGCACGATGCGCGCCATCGTCAGCCACGACACCGCACCCAGGCCGGCGTAGAGCAGGAGCATCCGCGCCGTCTCGCCGCCGTCGCCGCCGAAGGTTGCTTGCAGCCAGCGCTGCAAAACCCCCTCCAGCGTCGTGATGAGCACAATCACAAAAATGATCGACGGCAGCGAGTAAAGCACATCCACCGTGCGCATCAGCAGGTTGTCACAGCGCCCGCCGAGAAAACCGGCCGTCGCGCCCCACAGTACGCCGATTACCAAACTCACCAACGCGCCGACCAGGCCGACCATCAGCGAAATCCGCGTGCCGGCCAACACGCGCCCGAACAGGTCGCGCCCGTGCACGTCCGTGCCAAACCAATGGCCGCCGCTTGGCGCGGCAAACTGCGCCTCGCTGTGCACGTCGCCCTGGCTCGAGATCAACGGCCAGGCCAGCGCCAGCGCGATCAGGACCAGCAGGAACACCGACGCCATCACCGCCGGACGGTTGTCGCGAAAGCGCAGCCAGGCGCGGCGGTTCGGCGACTCACCGGTCTCCAGCGCTTGGCCAGGTTGGTGCGTTGTCTCAACCATACTTCACGCGCTTGTCCAGCAAGCCGTACACGACATCGACCACCAAATTCAGCGCCAACAACATCACTGAATACAAAATCACCAACCCGACCACCATCGTGTAATCGCGGTTGATCGAGCTGCTCACGAGAAACACACCGATGCCGGGAATCTGAAACAGGTTCTCCACCACGAACGAACCCACCAGTAGGTCGGCCAATAACGGCCCGCTGTACGTCACCACCGGCAGGAGGCCTTCGCGCAAGGCATGTCGCAGAATGATCGATCGTTCACTCACCCCCTTGGCGCGCGCGGTGGTGATGAAATCCGAATGCAACGCCTGGCTCATCCCCTCACGAGTCAACCGCGAAACTTTCCCGGCAAAGTAGGTGCCGAGCGTGATTGCCGGCAGGATCACATGCCACGGTCCACCCCAAAGTCCCACTGGGAATACCGGCCACTTGATCCCCAGCAAGACAATCAGCACCGGCCCCAGCACAAACGCCGGTATGCACACCGCGAGAATGGAAAAAAAACTGCCGACATGATCCTGCCAGCGCCCCCGGCGAACCGCCGTCCACACGCCCAGCGGAATCCCGAAACCAAGCGCGAAGCAGAATGACAAGATCCCCAGTGACAACGACACCGGCAACCCCTGGGCGATAATGTCATTGACCGAGTGGTTGCGATACTTCAGTGACGGCCCGAAGTCGCCACGCGCCAACCCACCCTCGAACGCCCGCCACTCATCGTTTCGTTTTTCAAAACCGATGCCGATAAATCGCAGGTACTGTTTCCACAGCGGCTCGTCGAGGTGGTACTTGGCCTTTAGATTGCGCTCGATGTCCGGCGTCGCCGGCGCACGCTCCTTGTCAAACGGCCCGCCCGGCGCAACACGCACCAAACAAAACGCGAGGAAACTGATCACGAGCACCAACGGCACCAGCATCGCTACGCGCCTCAAAAAATAGGCCAAACTCACTGCGCAAAACCATGCCCGCGCACACGCAACGCTGTAAAGAGCAGGCCGCTTGAACCGCTTGACCAAGCGGGCAACTAGGGTCATATTGTCCCTACTAAGGGTTCGTTTAAATTGTGTCAATATGTCCCTATACCTTATATTTTTTTATAAAAACCACCATTTTTTCTGTTTTTCAGCCCTATCATACTTGGCACGATGACTGCGTATAGGTGGCCAGTTGGTTCGATAGAAACCGTTAACCTGAAAACAGAAAGGAAACTAATTATGATGACTTGTTCGAAACGAAATACGAATCCGTTGAATGTATTTGAGGATGTGTTTGGCACCCTGTTCAACGACTCAATCGGGAGCTTGGCCAAGGCCACCCAAGCCGGCACCTGGAGCCCGGCAGTGGATATCGTCGAGTCGACCGACGCCTACACGCTGACTGCCGACCTGCCCGGCCTGACCAAGGGCGACATCAACCTGACGGTGGAAGAAGGCGTGCTGACACTGACCGGCGAGCGCAAAAGCGAGCACATTGAGAGCAAGGAGTTCGGCCACCGCTACGAGCGGGCTTACGGCAAGTTCAGCCGCTCTTTCCAACTGAACAGCGGTGTTGAGAACGGAAAGATCAAGGCCGAGTTCAAGAATGGACTGCTCATGGTCGAGTTACCGAAGGTCGAGGCCAGCAGACCGTTCGAAGTTTCAATCGCAGAGTAATCCGGATTGATTATCAGGACAATCCCCAAAGCGGAGCCAATCGGCTCCGCTTTTTTGGCGCCAAATCTCGAGGTGGGCATGCTGTCCTAGGGCGCCTCAAAGAAAATACCGTGTGCAAGGCGGACAACTGGGGGCAGACGCCCTACGCAAAAATGCACTTGGCCAAGCGCTTGGCCGGTGAAAGATTATATTGAATACTACCGTCCACGCCCGCGACGGTCGTCGCCTCCCCGACTCTGGCTGCTGTAACGTTCGCGCATCTGTTGCGCGTACTTTTGCCGATCCGCATCCGACATGTTGGCATATCGCTCTCGCAATTCATCCCGCGATGATCGTTCGCTACCGCCTCTTGAGCGCTTGGCCGCCTCCTCGGCTCGTTGCCTTTCAATGCCCGCCTTGATCTGGGCCGCCTGCTTCGCAACGGCACTGGAACCGGATGACTTGGAGGAGGATGACTTGGAGGAGGAACTTCTCGAGGAAGTTTTTCGGGGCGCCTTGGATACTGATGTCTTGAAGCCATCCTCCTCGAAACTCAGGCCGCGAAGTTCACCAAACTCCTTGATGGTGACTTTCCCTGTTGCCTTGTCGATTGAGACGATCTCGATGCCGTCCTTTTTTTCGCCGGCCGCCAATTGCAGGTATTTAGGGGGCTCAGCGGCTTTCTTCTTGGTATCGATCAGCGCAAGCGCCGCGCGTTCCACGCCCTCTTGCCGGTAAATCCCTGTCAGCTTGATGTCCTCACTTTTCGGAGGCTCGGGTGCGGTTTTGGGTGCGGGCGGCGGTTCACCGGTGAGGTCAAACGCATTGCGTTTACTGATGGTAAGATACGGGTTTTCGATCGGCCGCACGGTCTGGACGAACGACATAAAAATGCCCAAGACAGCCACCGCCAACACTGACTTTCCTCCGTTTTTCACGATTTTGCTCATTTTTTAGGCCACAAGCCTGCCCGCGCCGCCAACCCGAACACAGGTTAAACGTTATTCCGAGGCAAATAGTTACGAAAAAACTGCCCTAGGCTAGGCGGGAAAATCATACCTCCGCTATACCAGCGCGTCATGGACCACGTTGCCGTGGACGTCCGTCAATCGAAAGTCGCGGCCTTGGAATCTGAAAGTCAGCCGTTTGTGATCCAGTCCCAACAGATGCATCACGGTCGCGTGCAGGTCGTGCACGTGGCACTCCTGATCGATCGCGCCAAACCCGAACTCATCCGTCTCGCCAACGATGTTGCCGGGCTTGATACCGCCGCCAGCCATCCACATGGTGAACGCGTCGATGTGATGGTTGCGGCCCTTGGTCTGCCGCGCCTCACTCATCGGTGTGCGGCCAAACTCGCCGCCCCAGATCACCAGCGTGTCGTCGAGCATCCCGTGCGCCTTGAGATCCTTCACCAGCGCCGCGCTGGCCTGATCGACATCGTGTGTCACTTTGTCGAAATCCTTGGTCAGAGTCTCTCCCGGGCCGCCGTGGCTGTCCCAGTTCGTGTGGTACAACTGCACAAACCGCGTGCCGCGCTGAATCAAGCGCCGCGCCAAGAGGCAGTTATTGGCAAAACTCGGTTTACCCGACTCGACACCGTACAGGTTGAGCGTCGCCTTTGATTCTCCGGAAATATCCATCAACTCCGGCGCGCTGGACTGCATGCGGTACGCCATCTCGTACGAGGCAATGCGCGTGTTGATCTCCGGGTCACCGGTTGCTACCAGGCGCTTCAGGTTGAGTTTGTTAATGATGTCGATCGAGGCGCGTTGACGCTCTCGGCTGACGCCGGCCGGGTTGGCCAGATTAAGGATCGGGTCGCCCGAGCCCCGCAGCGGCACCCCTTGATACGTGGTCGGCAGAAACCCACTCGCCCAGTTGGCCGCCCCGCCGCGGGGTCCCCGTGGACCGGAGTGCAGTACCACGAATCCCGGCAGACTTTGCGATTCGCTGCCGATGCCATACGTCACCCACGAGCCCATGCTGGGCCGCCCAAAAATCCCGGTGCCGGTATTCATGAACAGCTTCGCCGGCGCGTGGTTGAACAGGTTCGTCTTGCAGGTGCGAAACATCGTCATCTCGTCGGCAATGCCGGCGATGTGCGGGATGTTCTCGCTGAACCACATGCCGCTCTGTCCGTGCTGCTGAAATTGTTTCACCGGGCCAAGCAGTTTTTTCTGGTCCTTGAAACTGCTGTTCATGAAGGCGAACCGCTTGCCCCTGATGAACGACTCGGGGATGTCACCGCCGCTGCGCCTGGCAAGCTCCGGTTTCCAGTCAAACAACTCCAACTGCGACGGGCCACCGGCCATGAACATGTAAATGACATTCTTCGCCCTTGGTCGAAAGTGAGGTTTGCCGGGCTGAAACGGATTCACACTCGCCGCGCTGGCCAAGTCGTCCCCGAGCAGCGAGCCAAGCGCGATCGAGCCCAGGCCCACCGAGCATTGGCTGAAGAAATGTCGGCGAGTTGTCTGTTGCAAATCCATTTGCTGCGCCTGGCTGTCCATTAAATCGTTCATCATTCGCGGGTGATCGTTTCGTCGAGGTTCAGCAACACACGCGCCGCCATCGTCCACGCCGCCAACTCTGTGTTGCTGCTGGCTGGCTGCGTCGCTTGGCCAAGCGACCTGGAGGTGGCCACCACCGCCTCGGCCTCTGCGGATTGCGCGGCAAACTCGCTGTGTTGGCTCTCGACCAGGCCGGTGAGCAGCCGTAGTTCCTCCGCGTCCGGCTCGCGCCCGAGACACAGCCGGTAGCCCAGGCGGATGCGTTTCGCCGAACTGTCGGCCTCCGCCATCAGCCGCTTGGCCAGGCCGAGCGCTAACTCGACGAAAGCCGGGTCGTTCATAAGCGTTAGCGCCTGAAGCGGCGTGTTAGAGCGGATACGACGCGTGCACGCGGCCAGCCCGGCCGGGGCGTCGAACACCTTCAGCGCCGGGTGCGGTGTGTTTCGCCAACGGTGGGTGTACGCGGCGCGGCGGAAACGATCCTCACCGCCGCTGGCCTTCCAGGTTTTTCGATGCTGGCCAAGGTCCATGCAGCCATCCGGCTGCGGCGGGAACACCCCCGGCCCACCCATCTTCGCGCTAAGCAACCCGCTCGAGGCGAGCGCGACGTCGCGCACCACCTCGGCATCCAGGCGAAAGCGCGCCTGCCGGCCGAGCCACTTGTTGTACGGGTCAACGCGCTCCAAATCCGCGCGGCGCAGTGATGCCTGCCGGTACGTCGCCGAGGTGACGATCAGCCGGTGAATCTGTTTCTGGCTCCAGCCGTTCTCCATGAATTCCACCGCCAACCAGTCGAGTAGTGCCGGATGCGTCGGCGGGACGCCCTGTGAGCCGAAGTCATTCTCCGTCTGCACGATGCCACGCCCGAAAAAGTGCTGCCACATGCGGTTGACAGCCACGCGCGCCAGAAGTGGATTGTTCCGATCAGCAACCCAGCGGGCGAAGTCCAGCCGATCCCCGTTTGTCCTGGCCAGGCGGTGCAGCACCGACGGCGTTCCCGGTTGCATCACCTCGGCCGGGCGGGTGAAATCGCCCTGTACAAAACGACGAGTCGTACGCGGCTTTCCACGTCTGGCCATCACTAGGGTCGTCGCCGCGGCTGGTCGCGCCTTTTTCAGCTTGGCCAGGCTGGCCTCGAGCGGCTTGCGCTTGGCGTTCTCCTTGCCCAGACCTTTCAACCCCGCCTCAAGCTGCTTCACGCGCATGCCGTGCTGCACGCGCCTTGCCATGACATCAGCCGTCGGCGCCTCGATGCGCGGCTCATCGGCGTTGTTGAAAAACGCAAACAACCGATAGTACTCGAGCTGCGAAATGGGATCGAACTTGTGGTCGTGGCACTGCGCACAGCCAAGTGTCAGGCCAAACATCACCTCGCCGGTCGTGGCGATGCGGTCAAAAATCGAGTCGATTCGGAATTGCTCCTTGTCCACTCCGCCCTCGGTGTTGATCTGTGTATTGCGGTGAAACCCGGTGGCGATCCGCTGGGCCAGGGTCGCGCCCGGCAACAGGTCGCCGGCGAGCTGCTCGACGACAAACTGGTCGAACGATAAGTCGCGGTTCGTAGCGTCGATCACCCAGTCCCGATACGGCCACATCGACCGCCCGGCGTCGTGGCTGTAGCCGTCGGAGTCCGCGTAGCGTGCCGTGTCCAGCCAATGCCGCCCCCAGCGCTCGCCGTAGTGCGGCGACTGCAGCAACCCGTCCACCACCCTTTCGAATGCGTCCGGACTTGTGTCCGAGACAAACGCAGCGATCTGAGCCGGGGCCGGTGGCAGGCCGGTCAGATCGAGACTCACGCGGCGCAGCAGCGTCGCCTTGGGCGCCTGCAATGACGGGACAACACCCGACTCCACCTGCCTGGCGGCGACAAAAACATCAACCGCGTTTTTCGCCCATGCACTCCGGTCGGCAGCCAGGCTTGGCGGCGGTTGGCGAACCGGTCTGTTAAACGCCCAATGCCGGCTGTACTCGCCGCCGGCCATGACCCATTCACTCAGCAGTTTCACCTGCTCCGGGGTCAGTCGGCTATTTGCCTCTGGTGGGGGCATCCGCGTGTCAGGATCTGTGGACGTGATCCGCACCAGCAACTCGCTCTTGGCCAAGTCCGCAGGATCGACCGCTCGCACGCCGTCGCGCGACTGGGTCGCGCCTTCGCGCGCGTCAAGACGCAGACCGGCCTTGCGCTTGGCCGCATCCGGCCCATGGCATTGGAAACAGTTCCCGGAAAGCACCGGTCGGATGTCCCGATTGAAATCGATCCTCACCGCCCCCGGATTGACCAAGCCGACAGCCAACGCGCCGACCAAGGCGGTCGACTTGGCCAAGCGACTGGCGGAAACGAATACAATGGGTACTAAGCGCTCCAAGATCGAATTCCTAAAAAATCTCAAATGATTAAGCCTCCACTGTAAGCGAGAACCTCTGGATGATGTTGCGGCCGGACTTTCGGAACGGGCGCGGCATCGGCTGAGCGATCCCTTTAAGGTCAATGGTCCGGCAGCGTACATCGTAACTGCCGGGAGCGATTCCCTTCAGCAACGTGGCCCAGTGGGCAAGCGTGTAGCGCATGGGCCAATGTTTCGGTCGGCCGTTCGTGTCAAAAAACCGCACGTTGTCCGGCAGCCTGCCACTGGGCAGGTCTCCGCCCCATTGGGTCGGCGGTGGCAGAATGGTTGCATTCCTCCAAGGCGCCTTGGTGAAGTAGGGATCGTCCTCAGGCCACTCGTTGTCTTTCGGGTTGATCCAAATTTGAACCTTGCTCAATCCACCCACACCCACCTGTGCCCAGCCGGTTATCGGAACCGGTTCACCGGCCTTGGCCTTTTCCGGCTTGAGGTGAAACCGGCTCATGGTTTTCATCCAGCTGTCAATGTCATTATTGCCGCCGGCATAGGTGTCGTTGGCCTGGTAATTGTTGGTGAGCACAACGCTCTTGAGCCACTTGACCGATTTGAAGCCATAGGCATCGGGCACCAGCATCCGCACCGGACCACCCCGTTTGCCCGTGAGCCATTGGCCATTGAGCTTGTAACAGAGGATCACTGGGTTGTCGCCCGGTGGATCCTCAAGCACCCGACCGATCGGCAGTGAACTCCGGAACATTTGCTCGGGATCCTCATTGTGGTGGCCGTAATAAAACACGCGCCGGATGTTAGCCGTCGGTTTCGTGGCCCAAATGACGTTGCGCAGCGGCACCCCCTCCCACAAGCCCATGCCCAGCGGCGCACCAATATTGTTACAGGTCATGATCTTGAGAAACCGCACAGCATGTTTCTCGGCCAGCTTCATGAGCCCGTTGAAATCCAGCGCGTTGCCCTTCGCCCTTGAGAGCGGGTGGTCCATCTGCGGATCGCTTTCAGGATCCGGGACAACGTCAAGCTTCCAGGTTTCCCTTTCCAAACCAACTTCGAGACGCTTTGCCAAGGGCAGCTGGTACGGCAAGGGGTCACCACGCTCGACCGTGCCGAAATCATCCTGCGGCGTGAAATACTCGAGGTCAGCCGTCGCGTCGGCGAGGAGGGATTGATCGGAATCCGCCCAGACCGGCAGTGGCTTCAGTGCGGCAAAACCAACTGCCCCCAGTTGCAGGAAGTAACGCCGTGTCACCTCGAGGTGTTGCCGGTAGAGTTCGCTTGAGAATGACATCGGACGTGGCGGATTGTGCCCCAACCACTTGGAGACGATCAAGTAAACGCTTGGCTAAATAACGGACACGCCGCCGCCCGTCCTTCCAGCCGCGATTTGGCTGCTGGAGTCGATTTTTAAGAATTGGGGTTGTTAATTTCCGCCCACTTTTCTAGGTTTCCAGGTCATTGCTCCTATGAAGTCACTCCTACAAACATCCATCGCAGCCGTGCTGTTTGCGGGGTGTGCGACTCCAGAGCCAACTGCCCTCCCAACGCCCGGGACGCCCATTTGGGCTGCGGCCGAGGCGGGGAACAGGGAAGTCGTCCTGCAACATCTGGTGGCTGGAACCGATGCGGACACAAGGGACGAACGTTACGGCGCATCCTCCCTGCACTGGGCGGCGTGGTGCGGTCACCCGGATATCGTGGAATTGATCATCGCAGCCAAGGCCAACGTCAACGCGATCAACTTCGATGGCGAAACACCGCTTGATTGCGCGACAAGTTTTTCCCAAAACGAAATCGCAGCCCTCCTCCGAGAGCACGGCGCCAAGACGGCTGATGAACTGAAAACCAAAGCAGCGAAATGAACATAAAGACCAATCGGGCGTTCACGCTCATCGAGCTACTGGTGGTGATCGCCATCATTGCCATCCTGGCGGCGTTGCTGTTGCCGGCCCTGGCCAAAGCGAAGGGGAAGGCCAGGCAGACCCAGTGCTTGGGCAACATGAAACAGATTGGCATCGCGCTGGTGCTTTACGAGAACGACTTCGAGAAATACCCGCCCAAGGCGTCGCAGGTGCCGGACTTCATGAACAAGCGCAACTCCTCCTGGCGTAACAACTGCCTGTACGCCATCGCGCCCTACCTCCAAAGACAAGACCGACCGAGCACCGAGGTGTACTCGTGCCCGGATGCGAAAAAACCGGGTGATGGGTCGGACGCCACCAAGACCAGTGCCACCAGTTACCTGCCCAACGGAGTGGTAATGGATATGTCAATGGATCGCGTGCTTAACCCTTCCCAAGTGGCAATCATCCAGGAAACCGTCCGGCTCGTAAGCTACACGGCGTTACGGCCCTCGTACGGGCCATCGTTTGGCGGGTGCGGCAAGGGCATGTACACCTACTGGCACCACTCAAGAGGGCCTAACTCAGACTGGTACGCCTCCGTGCATTTTAGGGGCGGGAACCTCGTCATGTCCGACGGCCATGCCGAGTATCGCAAGGCATCCGCGCTGCGCGCCAAACACTTCGGTCTGACGGACGGCCCCTCGGGAAAAGCAGAGGACACCCAGTCCGCCCCTGATAACGCCTGCTACAAGCCTGCCTTCGGATATTGACAACGGAATGCCAACCGGCACTTTCTCCGACTTTGCAAACTGCTTGGATACAGGAAAGTAGTTTGTAGTCGACCCAGCCCGCGTAGCGTGAGCGGTGTCTCCATCTGATTTATTCGGTTGATCTGCGTGCTCAACCCTTGGAGGCAATCAAGTAATGATTCGCGTAGCGGTTCCGACATCGAGTCCTTATGGATTCCCGGTCACCAAGCCATGGTTCATCTGAAAACCGGTCCGCGTCGAGATGTCCCATTTGGTAACCGGTGCGCTCCTGGCATATGAGATTCGCCATGAGAAGACCCACCGAGGTGCTCTGGAAAACTCCGCGGCCGTTGAACCCGGTGCAGTGGTAAAGCCCCTCGACATCGTGCACTTGACCGCAAAGCGCATGCCCATCAGGAGTGAAAGTCATAATGCCCGTTGTGACGCTCATGGGTGTTCGTTCGTTGATGAATGGAAATCGCTGCGATGCGGCCTCAATCAGCAGGGCAACATTAAGGTTGTCCCTTTGAATCCGAATTTCCGACATTTGAAAATCCTCAGGCAGTGCTTCCATACTGTATTCAACCGGCTCCTGCTCGTAGGACCCGACCAGTAGCCCCCCCATCTCAGGTCTCGAATAAATGCGGTTGGCCCTGTCCCTTATAGCGGCATCAGTGGACGCAATCTGCACGTCCGAAATGGGTTCCGTGACCAGATAATAATGTCCCAGTGTCGCAGCCGCCATGGGGGTCTGAGTCAACTCCGCAACAAGATAGGACCACGGGCCAGCCGCGTTGACCACGACGGGGGCAAAAAAAGTTTCGTCGGCTGTTTGGATACCCTTAACCCTGCCCCCTTCAATCATGATGTCCTCCACTAGCGTATCTGACAATAATGTGGCCCCGGCATCCCGCGCAATCCTCATGTAGCCGCTCAATAGTTCGCTGGGTGCGAAATGCCCGTCGGTCGCGCAGTAGCAAAACTCAATCAGGTCGTCGGTTTGCATGCAGGGCAGCCTACTCTTGGCGAATTCCCTGTCCACAAGCTCAATCTCGAAGCCAATGGCTTTTCCCGATTCAACAAAGTCTCTCAACTCCACTGCCCGATCCTCGGTGGCGGCAACGTGAAGTGATCCTGTCTTAGTGAAGATTTTCTGGTTGAGTTTTCTCTCCATTTCGCGAACCACCTTGATGCCCTCCATGAGCAGTCGCGTTTCGCTCGGGTTGCTCCTTAGCTGACCTCCCAGACCGGCTGCCTGGCCCGTTGATCCGGAACCGAATTGAGCTTTATCCAAAACAAGCACACTTCTGCCCCGAAGCGAGAGTTGCATTGCGGTACTGCAACCCGATGCACCACCGCCAATTATTATGACGTCAAAGGCCTTGTTCATTAACCGTTTCGATCTTGTGCAAAAAACTATCCCCGGCACTGGTCGTGTCAAGTCGACCTGCCACACAATCAACACCCTAGAGAAAACGTGCAACCGACCGAGCCACCCTACAGCCATTGAAGTAGCACCACTGCGCGCCGTGAAAGCCGCCCAGCACATTCCCGGCTGCGAACCAGCCCGGTTGCGACAACGCCTGGCCCCGTGCCAGTTGCAATTGCCTCGATGGCAGATCGACGGCCATACCGGCCATCAGTGCCAGTTCGGTGTTGGGCACCAGTTGGCCGCAAATGATTACTCCGTCCCCCTGCCACTCCCGGCCGTTGCTCGACTCGACGTGAGTAGGGGATCCATGGCCTTTTATCTCGACAGTCGAGACACCTCCGGACCAATCAGGACGTGTCCAGCGGCGGAAAAATAGTCGCTCAAAAAAACTAGCCTCGGGACTTCGTCGCCGGTCTATCATCACTGGCTCGTCGCTGCCCAACGCGCAGAGCTTGGCCGCAGCCGAATAGGCGATCAGGTCCGAGCCCACCACTATCGGCTT
>ERZ651768.1115-NODE-1115-length-19919-cov-5.722357_pt1 | contig 19919 bp, 18 predicted proteins | sample MGYA00514754_ERZ651768 | MGnify/ENA metagenome assembly ERZ651768
GGAATTGTCACCAGCCTGACTAAGGAAGTGGGTGAGATGGCTGTGGGTGGTATGTTTAATCCCGGCGTTGTTATGACCATTGCTGACTTGAGCCGAATGGAAGTTTTGGTGGATGTAAATGAAAATGATGTAGTAAACGTAACCGTTGGCGATACAGCAGAGGTTGAAGTAGATGCGTTTCCGGATACGATCTTTTATGGTGTGGTGAGTGAGATTGCCCACACAGCCCAATCCATGAATTTAGGTAGCCAGGAGCAGGTCACCAATTTCAAGGTTAAGGTTAAAATGATTGATCCGCCTGGGAATATTCGTCCCGGTATGAGTAGTACTGTGAATATTATCACAGAAGTGCGTAATAATGTTATTTCTATACCCATCCAGTCTTTGACGGCCCGATCGGAAAATTATAAAAGACAAGCCAAGAGTAGAGCAATGAAAAAGAAAGGCGACAGAAAGAAAGGTAAAGGAGGTAGAAAAAAAATGGATGGAGGAGTTGCGGAAGGCAAAAATAATGGCGGCTGGAAGAAGGATAAAATGATTGAAGTTGTTTTTGTTTTAAAAGATGAGTTTGAGGGCGAAATGGTTCCGGACGGTAAAAAATATGCTGTGGTTTCTCCAGTGGATGTAGATGTAGACAGTGATACGCACTATGCTGTGAAGTCCGGGATTAATGAAGGGGATTCAATTGTGACGGGAAGTTACAAAGCCATCAGCCGTGAATTGCAGCATGGTATGTTGGTTACGGTGGGTGATTGGTCTGAAAAAGGTCGTCATAACAGGCAGTTCGGAAAAACTGAAGATGATGATGACAGAATAAAAAACGATTAATGTGTCCCTAATTTCATTAAAAAATATTTATAAGATTTACAATGTAGGCGGCGAGGAAGTCCGCGCATTGGATGGTGTGGATTTGACCATCAAAGAAAATGAATTTTTAGCGATTATGGGGCCTTCCGGTTCCGGAAAATCTACCCTCATGAATATGATTGGCTGTTTGGATACACCCACATCCGGGCTGTATGAATTCGAAGGTGAAAAAGTTCATGAAATGGATGACAACCAGCTAGCATCTATCAGAAATCGAAAAATCGGATTTGTATTTCAGACATTTAATCTTCTTCCCAAGGCGACCGCTCAACATAATGTGGAAATTCCGCTTATCTATGGTAATGTTCGAAGAGACCTGCGTCAAGCCATGGCTGCGGACGCACTAGAGAGCGTCGGGCTAGAAGACAGAATGCATCACAAACCCAATGAACTTTCCGGTGGCCAGCGGCAGCGTGTGGCCATTGCCCGTGCATTGGTGAATAGACCGTCTATTATTTTAGCTGATGAACCTACGGGGAACCTGGATTCAAAAAGCGGGACTGAAATCATGGAGATATTTGATATACTCTATCGCGCAGGGAATACAATTATTTTGGTGACTCATGAAGATTATATTGCTTCCCATGCAAACCGTACCATCCGGCTCTTTGATGGAAAAATCCAAGAGGATATTTCAACGACAGCTTGATGTTTAGTTTATTTCTAGAAAATCTTCGCATCTCCTTATCGGCAGTATTAGCCAATAAAATGCGGTCTTTGCTCACAGCCCTGGGCGTGGTCATTGGTATTTTAGCTGTAACGTTGATGGGAACCCTCATCTCAGGATTGGACCGTTCTTTTGAAAAAAGTATGGAATTTTTGGGAAAGGATGTATTGTATATCCGGAAATTTGAATGGTTTGGTGACAAGGAATGGTGGGAAATGCGGAATCGGCCTAATATTAAAATCAAGCACGCAGATGTCATCCGAGACCGATCCCGATACGCGAAGTATGTTGCTCCTGTTTCCGAATGGTACACCTCTGTGAAAAGAGGGGAAAATGATATAGGTGGTGTAAGGGTTACCGGTACCACGGATGAATACGCTATGATTACCACCGCCGAAATTGAGAAGGGAAGATTTTTCTCGAATTCCGAGAGTCGGTCCGGTTCTCGAGTAGCCATCATCGGAAAAGATATTGCCGATAATCTATTCGATAAAGAGAATTCCATCGGGAAAAAAATCCGCATTGGGAATTACACATTTCGTGTGATTGGTGAAACGGAAAAGCAGGGGAAATTTCTAGGTATGTTTAGTCTGGATAAACAAATCATTATTCCCATTGGCACACACCAGCGATTGTTCACCAGACGCGGTTGGACAGGGATAAATGTGAAAGTGGATGGCAATCAAATCGGGGATGCCATAGAAGAACTCACTGCCATGATACGCCAACTCCGTCACATCCGCCCGACAGAAGAAGATAATTTTGCCTTAAATCGACAGGACCCATTTAAGGAACAGTACGCTATGATTAAGCTGGCTATTGGCGGAACGGGATTTTTTATCACCGTTTTATCATTGGTCGTGGGCGGGATCGGCATTGCTAATATTATGTTTGTTTCTGTGAAGGAGCGCACAAGGGAGATTGGTACAAGGAAAGCATTGGGGGCCACACCTAAAATGATTTTGGGTCAATTTCTAATGGAATCAGTGACCATTTGTTTATTTGGTGGACTCATGGGCATGGGACTGGCTTGGGGAGGCAGTTTTATTATTGATCAATATTTTCCATCAGATATGCCTTTTGGTCTGGCTTTTACCGCCTTGGGACTTTCCGTGTTTGTGGGGATCATTTCCGGTTTGGCACCTTCTTACAAGGCTGCTAAACTAGATCCAATTGATGCTCTAAGATATGAATGAATACAATAACAAAGTGGGTATTGGAGCTGAGATTTCTGGATTAAACAGATGAAAAAAACGTCGCACTTAAAAAATACATTAAGAGAAAGTTTTTGGATGGCACTGGAAGCTATTCGAGATAATAAACTTCGATCTTTACTAACCTTGTTGGGTATCACCATTGGCGTTTTTTCTGTAATCGGTGTTATGACAGCCATCCGAACCTTGGAATCATCTGTTGAAATAGGCCTTAATGTTTTTGGGACGAATACCTTTAATATCAGCAAACGTCCTGCGATTCAATTCGGTCATGGTGGCCGCTGGAAATACAGAAATCGCCCGAATATCACTTATAAACTTTACGAGGATCTGAAAGACCGGGCTGTTCTTCCAATCCATGTGAGCGCTTATGATTCCAAAAGGGGCGCAACAGTCAAATATAAAGATAAGCAAGCCACTAAAAATATTGAGGTGGCCGGTGCTGATGAATTTACTGTTCGAACCTTGAATACGAATATTCGCGACGGGCGGAATTTTAGCAAGGATGATGTACTGCACATGCGTAAATCAGCCCTTATCGGGCAAGACGCCATTACTCAATTATTCCCTTTCAAAGATCCTCTGGATAAAATGATCACCATCGATGGGATCAAATTCAGGATTATTGGCATAATTGAAGAAAAGGGGACAATGTTTGGAGAGAGTCAGGATAATATTATCGCCATTCCTATCACAACACATTTACAGATGTACGGCGGTTGGCGTCACAATATTGAAATCACCGTAGAATCTCCTTCGGAAGAAATGTATGACCTAACTCGGGATGAGGTCATAGGTATTTTACGTACCTTAAGAAAAGTACCACCGGGTGATGAAAATAATTTTGAACTTACATCCAATCAAGAAATTTTAGATGAATTGAAACCATTTTCCGACGGAATCAAGCTATTTGCTTTTTCCATAAGTGTTATTGCTTTGGTTGTGGCAGGCATTGGAATAATGAATATTATGTTGGTTTCTGTTTCGGAGCGAATCAAGGAAATTGGGATTCGAAAGGCTGTCGGTGCCACACGGCAGGATATTCTGACCCAATTTTTAATGGAAGCGGTCTTTTTAAGTGAGTTTGGCGGGATTGCAGGAATTATTTTAGGAGTGGCTGGGGGGAACATGGTATCATTTATTTTTAATATTCCTGCAGTAATACCTATTGATTGGGCGTTCATTGGACTTTTTGTTTGTTCAATAATCGGAATTGGATTTGGGATCTACCCAGCCTGGCGGGCTGCTAATCTAGATCCTATCGAATCTCTGCGATTTGATTAAAATTCTTTAATTCTGATTTTCTTGTTCACACTAATGTGTGCACGGTAAATTTTTAGATTAATTACATAGCAAAAACCATGCCTAAAATTTATTTTACGTGTTCATTTTTATTCTCCTATGAATATTTCCTTGAAGGAAAAAATAGAAGAATTATAAACATATTTATCAAGAAGATTTCGAAGGTTACCTTATTGTGATAATAGGTGTCATCCCTGCAAGACTAAAATCTACCCGTTTACCCGAGAAAATATTAGCCCCCATCGCCGGGAAACCTTTAATAGTACATGTTATAGAACGGGCTTCGATGGCTGAACGGCTTGATAAGGTTTTTGTAGCCATTGATTCTCCAAAAACCAAAGAAGTATTAAAAGAATATACATTTGATGTAGTAATGACCGATTCAAACCATTTGTCAGGGACTGACCGAGTTGCAGAAGTAATTAAAGGCATAGAAGATGCAGAGGTCATCATCAATATTCAGGGTGATGAACCCATGCTTGATCCAGGTGTTATTGATGGTTTGGTGGCATTATTTGATAATAACAATATTTCTATGGCCACAGCTGTTAGCAGAAAACTGAGCGTTAACGATATGCTTGACCCCAATGTGGTAAAAGTGTTCCTGGATGAGCACAATTTTGCTATCGATTTCAAGAGAGAGCTATATGACATGGAAATTGGAGGTGTTTATCGACATCTGGGTATATATGGCTATCGACGGGAAGCCCTGTTGCAATTAGCATCCATGGATTGCACTATGCGTGAGCAGCAAGAATCCCTTGAGCAATTACGTGCTCTGGAAAATAAAATTCCAATAAAGTCCCTAATTACCGATGCGATACAAATCCCAGTGGATACAGCTCAAGATTTTAAAAAGGTATCTGCATTAATGAACATGAATATTAGTATAAAAGAGCAGGTGATAGAATGAGCGCTGCTAAGCCAACAAAATATATTTTTGTATTAGGCGGAGTTATGTCTGGCCTTGGGAAAGGTATCACTGCTTCATCGATTGGATACCTATTAAAAAATGCCGGGATAAGAGTCACTATTCTCAAATTGGATCCCTATCTTAATGTAGATCCCGGTACAATGAACCCATACCAGCATGGGGAAGTATTTGTTTTAGATGATGGGTCAGAAACAGATCTAGATCTGGGTCATTATGAACGGTTCATTGATATTGATATGACCAAAGAAAATAATGCCACGGCTGGTCAGATTTATAGTATTGTTCTGGATCGGGAACGTAGGGGGGAATATCTTGGACAGACTGTTCAGGTCATTCCCCATGTGACCGATGAGATAATCCACCGAATCAAATCTGTAAACAGTCCGAAAAAATATGATGTTGTTATTTGTGAAGTAGGCGGTACAGTGGGTGATATTGAGAGTCTTCCATTTATGGAATCCATTCGTCAATTATCGTTGGAAGTAGGATACCATAATCATATGATCGTTCATGTAACATTACTTCCATTTGTGAAAGCAAGTGGAGAACTGAAGTCTAAACCAACTCAACATTCAGTTATGAAGCTTCGGGAGATTGGACTATCACCAGATATAATTTTTTGTCGTTCTGAATATCCAATTGATCGTTCAGTAAGAGAAAAGATCGCATTGTTCTGTAATGTGCATCCTGACCACGTGATCGAAGGGCGTGATGTACCAAGTATTTATGAAGTACCACTGATCATGTTTGAACAGAATATGATGGAACTTGTCAATAGTCGTTTAAAGTTAGATAAGGAACCAGATATATCCCATCTCCAGAAGTTTAATGAACGATATAAACATCCAGAGCACAAAGTGATAATTGCTATGTGTGGGAAATACACTGAGCTTATTGATGCATATAAGAGTGTTTTGGAAGCCTTTGTCCATGCTGGAGTAGAAAATAATTCCCGTGTGGATGTTAGATGGGTACACACGGAAAAAATTGTGGATGATCTGTCTGCTGAAAAAACGTTTAAAAATGTAGATGGTATACTATTATTGCCAGGTTTTGGATCTCGTGGTGGTGAAGGGAAGATACGATCATCAAAACATGCACGTGAAAAAAAGATCCCGTTTTTAGGGATCTGTTTAGGGCTTCAATGTGCAGTTATCGATTTTGCTCGATACAAATGTGGTCTTAATGGTGCAAACTCCACTGAGTATAATAAAAAGACAGAATATCCAGTAATTGATCTTATGGAATCACAAAAGGCCATTAAAATAAAAGGTGGAACAATGCGCCTTGGTGCTTATGATTGTGAATTGAAAACTGGGACTAAAACTTATAATGCTTATAGAAAGAAAAAGATTTCCGAGCGTCATCGACACAGATATGAAGTGAATAACCGATATCGTTCCCGCTTAGAAAAAAATGGTCTGGTATTCTCTGGAGTAAATAAAAATCTGGATGTAGTGGAAACAATTGAACTCACGAATCATCCTTGGTTTGTTGCTACACAGTTTCATCCGGAACTTAAAAGCCGGATCAACAGGGCTCATCCATTGTTCCGGGAGTTTATAAACGCTGCTGTTAAATACAATACCAAGGTAAGCTGATCAATGAAAACTGTATCCGTTGGTCCCGTTTCTTTCGATGAGAGTTCATTTGGTCTCATTGCTGGTCCGTGTGTCATTGAGAGTCGAGATCATGCTCTGAAAATGTCAACCACGATTCAGAATATCGCTGAAAAAGTTGGCATTTCTGTTATATACAAAAGTTCTTTTGATAAAGCAAACCGGACTTCAATTTCAAGTTTTCGTGGTCCTGGATTAGAAGATGGACTTGCTATTTTATCCGATGTAAAAGCTGAAACTGGATTACCTGTCATCACTGATATCCATGAAGCATCACAAGCGAGCACTGTGGCCGAAGCAGTGGATATACTGCAAATCCCTGCATTTTTATCACGTCAAACAGACCTTCTTGTGGCAGCTGCAAAAACAGGCAAAGCAGTAAATGTAAAAAAGGGGCAATTTTTGTCACCATGGGATATGGGAAATGTGGTTAGAAAACTATCCGAATCTGGCTGCGAAAACATTTTACTCACGGATCGTGGGACACAATTTGGTTATAATAATCTGGTGGCTGATATGCGAGCCATACCTCTCATGCAGCAACATGGTTACCCTGTCATATTCGATGCTACCCACAGCGCTCAGCTTCCGGGAGGCGGTGTTGACCATACAGCCGGTATGCGGGATATGATTCCTACACTCGCGAAATCAGCTGTTGCCGCAGGATGTAATGGCGTATTCATGGAAGTCCATGATGATGTTAATTCTGCTAGGTCCGATGCAGCTACACAATGGCCATTAGATGAACTGGAATCTCTTTTACAAAAAATAAAATCTATACGTGAGGCTCTGAAATAAAGATGAATTTTAACGAGATAAAGTTATTTATATCTGATATTGATGGTGTCTGGACAGATGGTAGCATTTATATAGGCACTAATGGAATGGAGTTCAAGCAATTTACTGTTCTGGATGGTGTAGGCGTAGCGGCAGCTCGAGCAGCAGAAATAAAAATTGCCCTTATTTCGGCTCGATTCTCACCTGCTACAGAACACCGTGCAAAGGATCTCCAGATAGATGATGTTTATAATGGAGGATTAAATAAGTTGCCTGCATTTGAAGATTTAAAAAGTAAATATTCTTTGTATAATGACGAGATCGCTTATATAGGAGACGACCTGGTAGATATCCCGATCATGGAAAAAGTAGGTTTACCAATTACTGTCCCAAATGCATCACCAGAGGTCAAAGCGATTGCTAAGCATATCACATCCGTTGCAGGAGGCGGTGGGGCATTTCGGGAAGCGCTATTTTGGATTATAGAGCAGCAAGGTAGAACAAAACAGGTGATGCAGAAAATGAAGGAAATGGTTTTAAATAGTTGAAGTACATTTATTGGATAATTTTTATTCTATTGGTTTTTACTTTGGGATGTTCTGATGATGGTACCCCGTTGATCAATAGAAGAAGCAAGGACCATGCTGATCAAGAAAGTTGGGGCGTAACGATCATCTTGACCAATCAGGGTGTTGAAAGGGTTCGAGTAAGATCAGGACACTTAGAAAAATACAATAAAAGAGAATTCATTTTACTCGATGAAAACGTAATCGTGGACTTTTATGATAAAAATGAAAAACATATCTCGAAACTTACATCGCTTAAAGCAGAAGTAAACCAAGGGTCGAATGATATGAGAGCTATGGGAAATGTTGTGGCAGTATCAGACAGTGGTATAACCTTATATACTGATACTCTGATCTGGGATTCTAAGAAGGAAAAAATGAGCACAGATAATCCTATCATGCTGACCACGCAAAAGAACGATACTCTTTACGGGATCGGATTTGAGTCTGATTCGGATCTTCAGAACTGGAAGGTCATCAAGCCTACGGGAGTCACTGATCGGGGAATGAGATGAGTAATGGGCATCAATCTCTAAAGGCAGAAGGTCTTTATAAGAAATATGGTACACGCATGGTGGTTAAAGATGTGGATGTATCTGTAGGCCGAAAAGAAGTTGTAGGACTATTAGGCCCAAATGGAGCAGGGAAGACCACCACATTTTATATGATTACAGGGATGATCAAGCCATCAAAAGGTGATATTTTTCTCGACGATGAAAATATTACACAGGATGCTATGTATATACGTGCTCGAAAAGGCATTGGATACCTGGCACAAGAACCATCAATATTTTCCAAGCTCTCGGTAGAGAACAATCTTAAACTCGTTCTGGAGATGCGGAAAGAATTATCCTATGATGAACAACAAGAAAAACTCGATTCCTTATTAAATGATTTATCTGTGAATCATTTAAGAAATAACAAAGGAGGAACTCTTTCTGGCGGTGAACGTCGCCGAGTAGAGATTGCACGTTCACTGTGCATGGACCCTAATTTTATTTTGTTAGATGAGCCATTTGCTGGTGTTGATCCGATAGCCGTGGAAGAGATCCAAGCCATTATTGATTCTTTAAGAGAACGTGAAATTGGAGTTCTTGTGACTGATCACAATGTGCGTGAAACATTATCAATAACAGACCGGTCATATCTATTGTTCGAAGGCCAGATATTAAAATCTGGGACATCTGAATTTCTTGCTGCTGATGATGAAGCACGTCGGCTCTATCTTGGAGAAAAATTTAAACTGGACTAATGCCAACACTAAAACAAACTCAATTTCAGAAACAAAAACTTGCTCCTAGACAGGTCCTTCAAGCTAAACTGTTACAGTTGAACACGGTCAATCTTGAACAGGCGATCCTTAAAGAGCTTGAGCAAAATCCAGTGTTGGAACAGGTAGAACCAGAAGAACCACAAGAGATACTAAAAGAAGAAAATGCAGTAGATGATATGGATGCTCCTATTGAAGATATATACTCAGATACATCAACATATTATTTTGAACAAGAAAAGACAGAAATGCCTGTTCCTGATCGCCACTCATTCTTAGAGGATATCATCGAACGTTTACAAGATTCCGGCTTATCAGATACCGAACAAGAGATTGCAGAAACAATTCTATGGAATACCAATGAAAGAGGCTATCTAGATACAGACCTTTTTTTAATTGCAGCCGGTTTTGATCTTGAAGAAGAAGATATCGAACCGATTTTAAGAACAGTTCAAAAAATGCACCCAAAGGGGATTGCGTCCCGCAATCTTCAAGAGTGTTTGACCATTCAGTTAGAAGATGAACCAGAATCTCTTTCCTATAAGATCGTAACAGCTTGTTTTGATGATTTCATGCATAAAAGATATGAAAAGATTCAGTCTCGATTGAAATGCTCCACCAATGAACTTCATAAGGCTGTTGAACAAGTGTCCCATCTGAATCCCCGTCCGGGCGAAGGTTACACAGATCGATTTCAAACCGTTATACCAGATGTTATTGTACGGGAAGATGGGGATGATTGGGTAATAACCACTAACGATGGAGGTCTGCCGGAACTCCGTATCAGTCAGAATTATGCACAAGGGATCGATAACGGAAAATATCAAGGCAAAGCTAAAACATTTATCAGGAAGAAAATGGATTCAGCTAATTGGTTTATCGGGGCGGTAAAACAACGTCGGGAAACCATGGTGAAGGTAATGCGGTCTATTATTCAGAATCAACCGGAGTGGTTCAGTGGGAATATGGATTTTCTGCGCCCGCTGAGGCTTCAAGATATTGCTGATGCGATTGATATGGACATTTCTACTATTAGCCGATCTACTCGGGGTAAATTCACTGATACTCCATATGGTATATTTGAACTAAAGTATTTTTTCACCGATGCCATTGAGCTAAACGATGGCCGTGTATTAGGAACATTTATTATTAAGCGAGCCTTAGTTAAAATTATAGGTTTGGAAGATAAGCAACATCCACTCAGTGATGATACTTTAGTTGAGAAATTGAAAGTTGAAGGGTATAAAATGGCCCGTAGGACCATAGCTAAATATAGGGATCGATTGGGGATACCTGTAGCGCGTCTTAGAAAAGAGATTTAAAATAAGGAGGATATTATGGGTAAAAGGATTATTGTAGGAGATCAGGAGTTTAATATTCCTGATAGATTTCCGAAAAGCGGATTCGCAGTTTTTATATTACTAATTATTATGTTCATGATTTGGAGCTCAGTCTACAGAGTTGAGCTTGAAGAAGTAGGGGTCTTAATGACCCTGGGGAAATTTGATAAGGAGGTCAAATCCGGGCTCCACATAAAATGGCCTGCCCCCTTACAAAAAGTGATCAAGGTACCGGTAAAAAGAGAATTAGAAATGGAATTTGGACAGCGAGGAACTAAAAAACAATCAGGGAGAAGGTTAAATCAATCTGAAATTGAAGAAGAATCGCTAATGCTCACTGGTGATCTGAATGTTGCTATGGTGCCATGGAAAACCCAATACAGAATCGGTGATGCCTTTAAGTTTCTTTTTAAGATTCGAGATCCTATTGGCACATTTCGAGATATGAATGAAGCGGTTATGCGAGAAGTAATTGGTGATAGAAGCGTAAATGAAGTACTCACTACTGGTCGCCAGGAGATTGCGACAGATATGGAACACAAACTTCAGGAAATGTGTGACCAATATGATAATGGAATCATTATAAACCGGATCCTGCTTCAGAAAGTACTTCCTCCTAAGCAAGTACAAGATGCGTTCAATGAGGTCAATACCGCTGAGCAGGAAAAAGAAAAAATGATCAATGAAGCCCTTGGTAATTATAACAAGATCATTCCCCGTGCAAAAGGTGAGGCAGAACAAACCGTACAGCAAGCAGAAGGGTATGCTACAGACCGGGTAAATCGAGCAAAAGGGGATGTGTCATTATTCAATGATCTGTTAGCAGCATATAACAGAGCACCAGAAGTAACAAGGCGTAGAATATATCTTGAAACAATGGCTGATGTTTATCCCAATGTTAAACAGAAAATAATCTTGGATAAAGACATAGAAGGAGTTTTACCTCTTCTACCACTTGGAAAGGATGGAAAATAATGAACAGTATTTTAAAAACGATCTTTGGTCTTATCTTTGTTCTCATTGTGCTTTTAGCTGGTGGAGCGTTCTACATTGTGAACGAGTCTGAACAGGTTGTTATCACAAAGTTTGGTCAACCTATTGGTAATCCGATCATCACTCCGGGCCTGAAATCAAAATTGCCATTTATACATACTGCAAACTACTTCGATAAGCGTTTTTTGGCATGGGATGGTGAACCAAAACAGGTCTCAACTCGAGATAAACGGTTCATTAATATAAATACTTATGCTAGGTGGCGAATTTCTGATCCATTGAAATATGCTCAGAGGCTTTTTGAAGAGTCAAAAGCTCAAACGCGTTTAGGGTCAATATTAGAAGGTGCAACACAGAATGCTATTGCGAACCATGACATTATTGAGTTGGTCCGAAGTTCTAATCGTGATTATGTTTCCCAGGATGAAGAAGACAAGGATCAAACTGAAAAAGCAATTATTGAAAGTGGTAGGGATGCCCTGACCAAGGAAATCCTAGAATTAGCGCAAGAGCGGACAAGTGATCTAGGGATAGAAGTGTTGGATTTCCAATTCAAACGAATCAATTACGTTTCTGAAGTTCGGAAAGAGGTCTATGAACGCATGATCTCAGAGCGTAAACGTATCGCAGAAGAATTTCGATCAGAAGGAGCTGGTGAGTCTGCCAGGATCAATGGTCAGAAAGATCGAGACCTTAAGGTGATTACTTCCGATGCGTACCGTCGTTCTCAAGAGATCAAGGGTAAAGCAGATGCAGAAGCTGCTGATATATATGCAACAGCCTACAACAAAGGTCCAGAATTTTACCGTTTTATGCGCACAATGGAGATATATAAAGAAACCCTGGATAAAGAAACTATTATGGTCTTAAGCACTGATGGAGATTTCTTGCGCTATTTAGGGTCCATGAAATGACCAGGAGAAATAATAAAATATTTTCCACTACGATCTTAGGGGTAAGAGCAAAAGATAAAGTAGCTATAGCTGGAGATGGTCAGGTTACATTAGGAGACATGGCTATAAAGCAGAGAGCGGTAAAAGTTCGTGAGTTTGATACTGATCGAGGTACTGTGGTAGGAGGTTTTGCTGGTGCAGCAGCGGATGCACTGACCTTATTCGATAAATTCGAACAAAAGTTAGAACAGTACAATGGTGATTTGAAACGAGCCATAGTGGAACTGGCAAAAGAATGGAGAACCGATAAGATTCTACGTCATTTAGAAGCAATGTTGGTGGTAATGGATAAAAAATTCAGTTTTATCATTTCCGGTGATGGTAATGTGATCGAACCTGATGGGCCCATTGTATCAATTGGTTCTGGTGGTGGTTTCGCGCATGCTGCGGCCTCAGCTTTTTATGAGACCGGGAAATATTCTGCTAAGCAGATTGCTGAAAGATCATTAAAGATTGCTGCAGATATTTGTATCTATACAAATGATTCCATAACAGTACTAGAGATTAAATGAAAGAGCTAACCCCCAAACAGATCGTACGGGAATTAGATAAATATATTGTAGGTCAGGCCAAGGCGAAAAAAGCCGTAGCAATTGCAATGCGCAACCGCTGGCGGCGTCAACAAGTGAATGGATCCATGCGGGATGAGATCATGCCGAATAACATTATTATGATTGGTACAACGGGCGTGGGGAAAACGGAGATTTCTAGACGCCTGGCGGCCTTGACCAGTGCTCCTTTTGTTAAGGTAGAAGCGAGCAAATTCACGGAAGTGGGTTATGTAGGACGAGATGTAGAATCTATGATTCGAGACTTGATGGATACAGCCGTAAACATGGTTCAGCGAGAGAAAGAAAGTGAAGTGGTCGAGTTGGCAGAACATTTAGCCAATGAAAGGATCATTGATATTCTCTTTCCTGATAACCATAAGGGTGATACATCTCAGCCAGAGGAAATTCAAAAACGACATGAACGGACTCGTGCTAGATTGAGAAAAAAACTAGAAGCTGGAGATTTCGAAGATCGTATCATAGAAATCGAGATCGCGCATGAGACCATAACTGGTATGCAGATCCTGAGTCCCCTGGGTATGGATGATATCGGCATGAATATTAAAGATATGCTTAGTAATGCTATACCAAAGTCAAAAAAGCCTCGTAAGATGCCTGTGTCTGAAGCAAGGGAAGTATTGACCGATTCTGAAGCCCAAAAACTTGTTGATCAGGATGATGTCACGCGTATTGCCAGGGAACGAACAGAGAACCATGGGATCGTTTTTATTGATGAGATCGATAAGGTCGTGAATGGGAACAGTGGGCACGGACCTGATGTGAGCAGAGAAGGGGTCCAACGAGACCTATTGCCAATCGTGGAAGGAAGCAATGTAAACACGAAACATGGCGTGGTGGCCACAGATCATATCCTGTTCATAGCTGCTGGTGCTTTTCATATCAGCACTCCATCAGATATGATCCCTGAAATGCAGGGACGGTTTCCTATACGTGTAGAGTTGGATAAACTTTCTAATGAAGATTTTATTGAAATTCTAACACACCCAAAATCGGCACTTATCAAACAATACACAGCTCTTTTGAAAGCAGAGAATGTGGAATTAGAATTCAATGCATCAGCTATCAGAGCTATTGCTGAATTAGCCACAACAGTAAACAATAAAACTGAGAACATTGGCGCACGCAGACTTCATACTATTATGACCACATTGCTTGAAAATCCACTTTTTGAGCAACCAAAACGCAGTGAGAAGAAGATCAAGGTTACAGCAAAGTATGTAAAAGACGCCTTAGAAGGTATTGTAGAGGATCAAGATCTAAGTCGATATATACTTTAAAAGGAGAAACCATAAAACACTTTCTGCATATTTCTGATCATTCAAAAAAAGAATTATGGGATATTCTTCATCTTTCAAAAGAACTGAAAGAAAAATTTCATGGTCAGGCAGATTATTCTCCATTTCAAAACCAATCCCTGGCCATGATCTTTGCCAAACCTTCAGCCAGAACCCGGGTTTCCTTTGAGACAGGTTTTGAGTGGATGGGCGGTCATGCTCTATTCTTAGGCCCTAACGATATTGGGATCGGTAAGCGGGAAGCGATCAAAGATATATCCCGCTTGTTCAGTCGATATAATGATATGGTCATGGCCAGGCTCTTCGACCATGACCATATCACTGAACTGGCCGAGTACGCATCTGTTCCTATTATAAATGGCCTAACTGATTATAACCATCCATGTCAGATCATGGCCGATATTTTCACTGTTTGGGAGCATCGTGCAGATCTGGAAGATCTTAAGGTTGTATATATAGGTGATGGAAATAATATCGTACATTCGTGGCTCCATTTGGCCATGCGATTTCCCATGCATTTTGTATGCTCTTGCCCGGAAGGATATGAGCCTGATCCTGATACGATTCAAAAGGCCAGGGATGTGGGTATCTCCAATGTAGAAGTGATCTATGATCCAAACCTTGCTGTTAAAGATGCAGATGTGGTCTACACTGATGTATGGGCATCAATGGGGAAGAAAGATGAAACAGATATGCGAGAAAAGATCTTTAAGGATTATCAGGTGGATGAATCTCTCATGGAAAGTTCAGGAAAACACACATTCTTTATGCATTGTCTACCGGCAGAGCGGGGTCGTGAAGTGACTGATGGGGTCATGGAAGCAGATTATTCGATCGTGTTTGACCAGGCAGAGAATAGGATGCATGTGCAGAATGCGATCATGGTGTATCTAAGTGAGAATAAATGAAGAGATTAATATGCTTGATTAATCTTAGTAGGTTTCTTTTTGCTTCATTCCCCTTGTCTCCTCAGGAGTTTCTAGGATATAAGTTAGGCGAAAAATTCACATACCATCATCAGGTCATAGATTATTTTGAACAAGTGGCGAGTACGGCGGACCATGTTCAATTGCTGCATTATGGCGACACCTATGAAGAGCGACCATTGATCATTGCTGTGGTGACTCATCCAGAGAATACGCAGACTCTCGAACAAATCCGAAACGATCATCTTATAAATTCCGGATTGGCCCCTGGAAATACATCCAGTAAGAAATTTGCCATAGTATGGCTGAGTTATTCTGTTCATGGGAATGAATCCAGCTCCACAGAAGCCGCAATGAAGACCCTTTTTGCCTTTTCCAATACATCTAATAAGACCACTATGGAATGGCTAAAACGAACTGTTGTGATCATTGATCCTTGCATTAACCCTGATGGACGTGATCGTTATGTTCAGTTTTATACAATGACAGGAAACCGTGAGCCAAATGTATCTTTACACACCCGAGAACACCAAGAGCCATGGCCAGGTGGAAGAACAAACCATTATTATTTTGATCTAAATCGAGATTGGATATGGCAGACCCAGATCGAAACCATACATCGAATCCCCATTTATAAGGCCTGGATGCCTCACATTCACGTTGACTATCATGAACAATACATTAATGAACCCTATTATTTTGCCCCTGCTGCTGAACCATTTCATGAAAGGATCACACCTTGGCAGCGTGAATTTCAAACCATTATCGGGAAGAACCATACCCGTTATTTCGATGAGAAAAATTGGCTCTATTTTACTAAAGAAGTGTTCGATCTTCTCTATCCCGGTTATGGAGATACCTACCCCATCTATAATGGAGCAATGGGGATGACCTATGAAAAAGCAGGTGGCGCACTTGGAGGATTGGCTGTTCGCACATCTGATGGAGATACCCTGACCCTGAGATCAAGGATCGATCATCATTATGTCACGGGTTTGTCCACGGTCGAATCAGCTTACAAGCACAGAGACCGAATCATTAACGAGTTCAAAGATTTCTTTAGCACGGGTGAAAATAATCCCGCCGGTAGATACAAGGCTTATGTTATGCAAGGTTCCAACATGGATGCAAAATTAAATGACCTATTGGATTGGCTTGATTTTAATGGGATCGAGTATGGTTTACCAGAAGATCCCCGGTCACGTTCATTAAGAGGATTAAGTTATAGAACCGGAAAGAATGAATCGTTCAAACTTGATGGAGAAGATATAATCATTTCCACGGCCCAAAAGAGATCTGTTCTAACAAATGTCCTTTTTGAACCCAATACTATTTACACCGATTCTCTAACCTACGATGTGACCGCTTGGTCTATTCCCTATGTTTATGGTTTAGATGCCTATGCGGTGGAAACTCCCATAAAGATTAAAAGTGATTTCGTGCGTAAGAAAATAGAAAAGAAATATGTTTGGGATACAAGACCATATGCATATCTAAATAAATGGGAATCTATCCACGATCTCAAATTCTTGTCTGATATATTAAAGAAAAAAGTTGTTGTTCGTGTTGCTGAAGAATCTTTTAAGATAAAGAAAATATTTTATGATCGTGGATCATTGGTGATCACACGCAGGGGGAATGAGCATTTAGGAAAAAAATTCGACGAAATAGTTAAAAGAGCTGCAAAAAAATATAACACGGACCTGGCCACCGTTGGAACAGGATTGGTAACAAAAGGAAAAGATTTTGGTTCAGGGAAAATGCGCGTAGTAAAAGCGCCGAGAATTGCTGTCCTGTCAGGGGACCAAGTAAGCAGCCGTAACTTTGGAGAGATATGGCATTTCTTTGAACAGCAAATAGAATATCCAATTTCTGTTCTTGATGCCTCTAAGGTTAGTTCACTCCCGTATAAAGAGATTGATGTGATCATCCTGCCGGAAGGTAATTATAGATCATTTGTTACTGAAATAAGTGCAAGTGAACAGATCAAGAAACAAACATCCGCTACCAAACTGATCAAGAATCAAATACCTGGGAAATTACTTGATTGGGTCAAAGATGGTGGTAGACTTATTGTAATAGGTTCGGCCATGGACAAGTTTGTGGACCAAAAAGGATACGGTCTGGTGAAATATGAATCAAAAGATGCTAAAAAGATCATAGAAAAAAAGGCTCAAGAGAAAAAATTAAGTGATCGGCTTACAAAGTATAAAGATCGCGACCGCAAAAAATTGATCGATAATGTATATGGCTCGATAATAAAAGTAAAATTGGATGGCTCGCATCCACTTGCCTTTGGATATGATAAAGACTATTTCTCATTGAAACAAAGATCGAAAATGTATCCTTATCTGCCAAAAGGGTGGAATGTGGGGACGTTAGAGAATGCAGATTCGCATGTTGCAGGGTTCATGGGACATAGAATAAAAAAAGAAATGAAGAATAAGATTATTTTTGGTGTTCAGGATGTAAAAAAAGGGCGCATCGTTTATTTAGCCGACAACCCTCTTTTCCGCGCATTCTGGTATAATGGGAAATTATTATTTGGTAACGCTGTATTTATCGTGGGAGGATAGGTACTTCTAATTACTCAGCTAAAGACCGACCGAATATTCTCATCTACGCTGTCTCGCGTAAATAATATATAGGTTTCTTCTAACTGGTTTGCGTAACCGATCACGCACATGAATGGGAATAATTGTGATGCTATTTCTGGTCTTAGGATAGCAATGATCATGAAAAAATATAGAGACGCGGAAAAGGTCTTAGCACCGATCGTATGAAATGCCGGGATATAACCGAACTTTATTTTTCCAACTCCCATTTTTATAAAGAAAAGCCCGAGCAGGATAAAGATCCACAACCACCATCCATCAGCAACTTGACTCTCGAATCGATATAGCCAAAGCGCGATCAATGGGTAGAATACCATATCAGCAATAGTATCAAGTTTAGCGCCCAGTGGGGTACACTGGTCTAAATACCTTGCCAGGACACCATCCAGTTTATCGGTTATTCCGATGACAATAAACATTGCAAGAAAGGTCATTCTACTTTGAGAGAGACCGAATAAGAATACATTTTCTGGGTCATCTGCCATTACGAAGGCAGGAATTATCATGGCAGGGATCAAAACCAATCGACTAATACTTAAAATATTTGGGATGGTCTTAAGATCGCTTAAGGAGATTTTATCTGAATGACCTATGCCTATACCTATTTATTTTGTGATGAATGACCAGTGCGAAAATAAGACCAAAATATAATGAGAAATAAAAATTTTATGGCAGTGAGTACAATATTCGTGCGTGGTTTTCAAAACGGGCCATCATCGCGTTTACCATTTTTTCATCATCAAGAAAAAACCCAATGAAGTTTTTATGATCCTGCTGATATTTACCCATAAAATGCCAGACACCTGCTTCAATCGGTTCCGAGCTGGAGAATATCTTTATTGGCTCTGGACCATTATTCCCTGTGAAAGGTCTCACCATGGACACGGTATTGACCGTACCATCATTCTCAAACCAGGTGGAATCGGTGCTTTGTCCGTTACCCATATCAACAAAATTTCTTCCCATGAACCAGCATAGAGGATAGTTGGTCCAGCTCAGATGTTTATCTGGTACATGGAAACCTGTGACCGGATCAAGAACACTAGCGGTCGTGGCATAGGAGAAGTAATGAACAGTGGGATCAATTATAAGAATATCGTTCAATTCTTTTGCTCCTTGTATGGAAGAGTCCCAGCCAACATTATTCTTTGTTTCCCAGGCAGTATGATTCTTTAACCTTATTAGATATAATGGCCATGACTCTTTCTCTTCTTTCGAGATACCCCAATGATCCAGATCGAAATCGTAATAGTGGGTACTGATCATATTGGCGACAGGTAATAGGTTATCAGTGAATGGGAGAATATCTGTAACAATATTCGAGATCGTTGCGCCATTATGAGGAGTAGACATTGTTGTAATAGATTTGACCCAGCCCGGTAGTGAACTACCCAAGAGCACACTTTCATTGGGCAACCCGGTCGAATCATCTACGAATGTATTATTGAGTAGATATAATAGCATTCTGCTTGTGATGCCGCCAAAACTATAGCCGATCAAGTGTACAGGATGGTTCTCATCCCATTCTGGGTATAAACCTATATACTTTTTTCTTTCTGGTCGCTGATCAAGACCATATTTTCTTGAGTGTTCCTGACCGTAGTCTATCTGTCCGCCCTTTACCTGGTAAAAAGTTTCAATCGCACAATCGTAACTGGATGAGATCGGTCCTAAAGATACCGTGATAACCCGGTATCCTTTATTCCTGAGGAATTGTTCAATATCATGTTCACCTCCCCAGTAGTAGGTACCACTGATCTCTTCTCTTCCCCAGCCCAAAAAACCATGAACTAGAACAATGGGATCCGTGTTGGCAGCATGTAGCCCACAGACCAGTAAAAGATAGTAAATAAATTTAATTCTGACTTGGTTCATGAAAAATTCGGAAAACAGATGAATAGATTTATTCAGTTAAACTAATAATCCATCTCCATTCCACCACCACCATCATGACCACCAAAATTCTTACGATCCCATTTCTTTTTCTGCTGTTTCCCGAAATTATATCT
>ERZ651768.1116-NODE-1116-length-19912-cov-11.752861_pt1 | contig 19912 bp, 20 predicted proteins | sample MGYA00514754_ERZ651768 | MGnify/ENA metagenome assembly ERZ651768
CTGTGGAGGTGCTCAGGATGGCCCTCGGCCCATTTCATCCAGACTCTCCTGAGTTTTGCGGATTCAAATGACAAACTGGCGGGGAAACATACGAGCGTCAGGGGGCGTTTTGCATCCGGTCCGAGTATTTTTCCAAACGCATTAAGCATGCTGTCGGTCAGGGCCATCGTATCCACAAATCCCATGAGATAGCCGGAGCATTTATTGTTTTCTTCCTCGCAAAATTCGAGGAGCTTTTTACCGTCAAGAAATCCACCGATCGATCGCTCCTCCGCACCGACTCCGACGGTCATGTAAATGGCCAGCCCTACGATTAATCCACGCATCTCGACCCCTCCAAATCGATAGCCGTCCTCGATATTAATCCTCGTCTTTTCGTTCGGCTAGCTCGCTCCTGCGCCTCCCACCGAGACCTGTCATGGCTCTTTGCCACGATGGCGATATCGATTTTGAAGGCTTCTCAAGCCTACCCATCAGAACAGGCTGCTCATGTTCTGCGACAGGATCACGGTTTGCTCAAGATAGATGTGGCGCTGTGATAGCTTGAAATCGCCATCAGCACGCCGCAACTTGTCCTCCCGACGACCGATCCAATTGTCTTCTTCGCTGTTAAGCCTGGTCCTGTACAACTTGAAATTACTTGCCACGCTCACTTCTTCTCCGTCGTATCCCAATATCCTGATATTCGTGATCAGTCGTCTCGTCCTCGAGGGAGGGTCCTCTGCCCACGCTCTGCCGATGGCCAGTCGTTTTATCCGTAATGCCAGGACATTCTTGTCATCGTCAAAAAAGGCCATGCCGCCGGGCTTCGTGAACTCACGCTCAACCTCCCGTGCGGTGGTCGTCCGACGGATCGGCATCCAGTAGTGAATATCATCGGCAAGACAGTCAAGCCATTCGTCATACCTTCTCGAGTCAAGCAGGTCGGCTTCCATGAACAGGAATTCCTCGACCTCGAACTTGAGCAGCATGCGCTGTTGCATATCCAGTTTCTGGTAACTGCTCATCAGATTTTTCCAGTCGGCGGCAACGAGTGGTTCTGCATCAACTCGGGCCACGACGCAGCATTCATCCATTCCTGCCAGGACTGATAAGTCCAACGTTGACCGTGTTCATTGACGACAGTTTCAATACGCGACTGTCCAGACTCATCGTGCAGCACCTGGTCCTGGCCCTTGCCCATGGTGAAGTTCAAGGGTCGCGTCCTGGCGAAACTGCCTTTGGCACCCCTCGTGGAATGGCTCCAGTTTTCGCCATCATCCTGTTCGAGAATCCCCGCAGGACCAAAGAGGTGGTTCTGCACGAATATTGCGTTTTGACGCTGTTCTACTGGCACGTGTTTCGGCTGAAAGTTGAACCACCAGAGTTCTGTCTCACAAGGGCCACGTGGAATCCGCAAACACACCTGCCGGGTCAGCGCGACCCACAGGTTCGGAAAAATGTTCGGATGACCAAAAGAGCGCTTGCCTACCGGCCCTAGCATTTCCGTAACCTCTGGCTTCATTCGTTGCCTGACATTCCGGTCATACCAGATCTGCTCACCTTCAAGACCGCGGAGTCGGGCAACTGATTCCCGGAACATCTCCTCAGTAATGCCGGGACCACCAATGCCGTGCCCAAATTCACCAAGCAGTACCATCTGGTCCATCGGTGCCATCGATTCCTCACCGATCATGCCAATCTTAAGCGCTGAACCGTGCGATACCTTGACGTGATACCAGTCGTACAGGTTGTCGACCGCAAGTTTCCAGTTACATTGCACCCGGTTCTTGTGTACCCCATCGAGAAATTCCAGCTCTCCCTGTGCCGCCATGAAATCAATGCCAAGCCTGCCAACCCAGCCAAGGTAGTCGACCAACGGAGGCGCATCGGGGTCAAGTGTCGCGAACACGAACCCCTTGTAACTCTCTACCTTTGCAGCAGGCGTCAAACCCCAGTCGTTCTTATCCATGGGATTGCGGTAAAAGTGCTCTTCGCTTGGCATCCCGATCAGGCGACCGTTCAGGTCATAGTTCCAGCCGTGATAAGAGCAAACGAAACTCTTTGTATTTCCCAATTCAGCACGACATACCGTGTTGCCGCGATGTGGACAACTGTTTAGTAGTACATTGATAGTGCTTTCGCGGTCGCGGACGATGATGACCTCATCTTCACCGATCCAGTTCATGAAAAAATCGCCCTCTTCAGGAACCTGGGATTCGTGGCACATGAAGTTCCATGCCCGCCCGAAGATCTTTTGCAGTTCTTCCTGGTAGATTTCCTCGTCGGAAAAGATGCGCCTGTCCAGGATACCGGATTCAGTATCGAACCAGTTGTGATTACTCGCCGCCGACATTCGCTGCTCCTATTCCGGTCGATGTCCCCAGATGCTGGTCCGATTATAGGACCTGGGGTAAACACTTCACGTGATAGGTTCGTTCGTACCCGAGGTGCCTAGTTGTCGCTATCTAGCAAGAACGTCATGACAGGGCGCAACCCGAGAAAGTTAAGCAAGCCGCAACAATGAAACATCCGGGTTTCATTAAGGTCAGTCTTGGGCGAACGTAACGATGCCCTCGCTGTTATCAGTCCTTAGTGGAAGGATCTCTTGGTATTCAGGCGAGTCATACCAGCCTCTTAACGCCTCCATATCTGGGAATTTCAAGACCACTGACAGATGCTCTGGTTCGCCCTCCATAGGAACTGACTTCACATCTGCAACAATGTACTCCCCCCCATGGTCCGCTATCGTCTTACCTACTAGGTTTCGATACTCGGTGAATCCTTCCGCGTTAGTGACTTTTAAGTTTCCTACAAGATAAGCAGCCATGTAGCCTCCATCGTTTTTACTTGTTTGTTAGTCGCCTTAAACCTTACAGACTGATTCGCCCCTTCGTCATCAGGCTTTGCATAACTCGAATCATCGGATTTGCTCGAAGTTCAGCCTTCCATCCAGCCATTATCTCGTTCTTATGGGCGATTACGTGCCTCTCCCACTTTCCTTATCCATACTTATCTCTCGTACGTAACCCACATAGAAACAGGAACTCCATTGCAATCCGGTTTCCCCCAAAGGCGTTCTGTAAAAGGTGGTGTCTCTGTAATCGCAAATTCGTGATGCCGTCGCCGGGACGCGTTTCATTGTTCTCGGCAATTGTGAGACATACCAAATAGTAATAATGTCGCCCTTTTCGCATCTCAATTTTTTGAGCTTGGCTTCTAGATCACCCGCCGTAGGCGAATACAACATGCACACTTTCTCTTTCGGTAGGGCCTTCTTCGTTGTTGTTTCGCCACCTTCGTGTTCGTGATCAAAGCCGGGAATCGTGTGACCGAAGGCAGCAACACCGGCTCCAACTACAGCCAACACAAATAATGCTGACAGTATCAAGGTACGCATTACGATCCTCCCAAATCGAGATACGTCCTCGATACTAATCCTCGTGTTTTGGTTCAGCTAGCTTGTTCCGACGCCTCTCCCCCAGAGGCCTGTCATGGCTTTTGAGCTTGGTTCACATCCAAAGTCACCTCAAGACGCACGAAATGAATCGTTCGGGCCATTTACTCGCTTCCGCTGGAGTAAGAAATAAGCACACCGAAGAACTTAGCGTTGCGATAGAGAATGACCTTGCACGATGATTTTAGATTGGGTCTAAGGGCTAGCCGCTGCCAACTGGCACGTTGACAGCTTATTGGCGGCAATTGTTATCCCATATTGGCGGATCAAACCAACACTTAGTTTTGGTGTTGGTGCTGTATCCAAGCACCCGCATACAAGCCTCAACTTCGGTATGGCCCTTTTCTACCACCGCTATATCTCTTCCTTGGCATTGTCGAAGATCCTCGATCGTCTCGTTAACGCTAGCCCCGGATCTGACATAACCGGGATACTGATCTTCTATCCAGGCCGTTGAGGCGCAACCCGCCGCTTGCACGAGTAACAGTCCTAGAAGCCACCTGTATTTAACCAACAGCACAGGCGTTCAACTGTCGCTGCTTTCATCCGTTGCAGAGCCCTGGATGAACTCGAGTGAGATCCCGCTGGCGTCCCTTGGATGTACGAAGCCGACCCGATTGCCATTGAATTCCTGATCGCGGGCGAACTCTATTCCCTTTTCTCTGAAGACCTCTTTTGTATAGTCCATGTCTTCAACTGCAAAACAGATTGAATCGATGCCTTCACCATGCTTTTCGATGACCTTGGCCAATCCACCATCGGGGTCGGTGGGTACCATCAGGTCGAAGACCACACCTCCCAGATTCACGTAAGCGCCTTCGAAATCGCCAATGGTGTTGGTGCCGCGATCCGGTCCGGGCTCACCCCCGAGAATGTCCCGCAACAGAGTGTTGATCCGGTCCTTCGAGCGGGCACGGATGTTGATTTTCATGACTCTGGATATGGCGTCCGGCATGGTAGTTACCTCCTGTCTGATGGCCTCACGTTTCCCGACTTAAGTTTTCCGTTTGCACGCAGAAATCATTCGGGTGTGGCGCTATTTAGGATGCTCGTTACCACCGCGGTCCGAAGGATTTCCCTTGAGGCGGTCAACCGAGCAACGACTTCGTCATATCGCGCGCGAGTCCTCTCTAGGTCTTCCATTAATGACGCCTGCGAATCGTATCCCCACCAAACAAGGTGAGTCTCGCCATTCAACCCGCCCGCTATCACCTCATTGATCCCGTATGCTTCGTTGCCAGTCGCAAAATCCGACATGATTTCCTTTATTTGAGACACGTAATCTGAATTGGTCGCTTTGACCGAATACCCGATATAAACGCGATACTGGCTAGGTTCACCCGGAGCAACGAAGTGTATGTTTTGGTAAAACGTAGCGCGAACATTGTCGTCATCCCGAGGGTTAGTACCAAAGGTATCTATATGTGCTTGTGACGCGACCATAACGTCAGGCGAGGGCATGGCATCGGCGTTCGGGTAATAGAACTCCGTCATAACGTTCGCTCCTGAGTGACCACCCGCATTGATTTGATATACGGTCATTGAAGCTCCGCGCTTCGCCAAGACGCCTGAATCAGCGAACTTTTTTGAATCTGCTAAGAATCCGTTCAAATCCCGTGTTTCACTTTCGATCGATAAGCTGTACTTCCATGGGGAAGCAGCAGCCTCTTCATGGTGAGCTGCAAATGTGCTCGCAACCGAAAAGACCGCCAACCCCACAATGACACTAGAAAAGGCTTTAACTCGATTCATTATCTTTCTCTCCCGATAGGACAAAGAAGAACATCACATCCGCCCGAACGTAACAACCCGAGTCAGACTAAGTGTCCCCTTAAGGTTGCCATCAACTGACCGATGTGATGCTCTAGTTGGTCCTTCGGGGAGGACAACAATGAATCGAATGGAAACTCTGTGGAGTGTGCTCGGAGCACTGACAATACTGACAACAGGAAGTACTTTCGCCGCGCATCATGAGCATGGCACAGAGGACTCGTTAGCCGCTTCCGGGATCACCGACGTCATCACCACGAACGTCGGCAAGGTTGAGGGCTCGTCGTCGGACGTGCAGCGAACGGTCGTCCGAATCTTCAAAGGCATCCCTTATGGAGCACCTCCGGTCGGTGACCTCCGCTGGAAGGCCCCTCAGCCCCCCACCCCTTGGGAGGGCGTCCGCAACACCACCCAATGGGCAAGTCGCTGCCCACAGAGGACGAGTCTCCTTGGCACCGGAGGCATGAGCGAGGATTGCCTACATCTGAACATCAGCACACCGGCGAAGTCCACCGCTGATCGGCTACCGGTGATGGTGTTCTTCCACGGTGGAGGCCTGACGATTGGCAGCGCGAACTTGGACACTTACAACCACGATGGCCTGCCGCGGCACGGCATCGTGCTAGTAACGGTCAATAGCCGTCTCGGTCCGATCGGCTATATGGCGCATCCAGCATTGACGCGCGAGTCCGAGCACGGAGCTTCGGGAAACTACGGAACGCTGGATCTCATCGCTTCTCTCGAGTGGGTCCAGGCTAATATCGAGGCGTTCGGGGGAGACCCGGACAACGTTCTGATCTTTGGTGAATCCGGAGGCGGTACGAAGACCCTCTCGGTGATGTCTTCGCCCCTTTCGGCGGGTCTCTTCCACAAGGCTATCGTCCAGAGCGGCTCGGGCCTCGTCGCTCCGGGGAGGAGCACCACGCTCGAGTACGCTGAGGAGCAGGGCGAAAGGATCGCGGCCAAGCTCGGCTTGCAGGACGAAGACGACGTGCTGGCTGCCTTGCGGTCGGCGAGTTGGGAAGACCTCATCGTCGCGGCCTCTGACCGAGAAGTGGGTTTCCGTACAAATGTGACGGTCGACGGATGGGTTCTTCCCGAGTCGGTCGACACCACCTTCGTGCAGGGCGAGCAGTATGGCGTACCGCTGATAGTTGGTGCCAACGCCGGCGAGCGATCGCTGCGTACGAGTGTCCCCATGCTCGGCAACGTGCATAGCGTGACCGGGTCGTCGAGCACCTACCTCTACAGCTTCTCGCACGTGCCCACCGGCTGGCGCAACGAGCCGTGCGTTGCTTTCCACGGTATCGAGATCCCCTACGTCTTCGGCTATATCCCGGAGGGGCTGCTGTCACCGACAATTCTCTTCCTCTCCCGTGGCGGCGGCTGCACGTCCGACGACCCGGGAACCGACGAACTCGACGACGAGGTAACGGAATGGACACTTCAAATGTGGTCACAGTTCGCTAGGACGGGCAATCCGAGCGTCCAAGGCCTGATCGAATGGTCCGCCTACACCGAGGACAACGGCACTTTCCTCGACATCGGCGGCTCCCTCGAGGTCAAAACGGGCATCGAGAACAGCTACGTCCAGCCACCGGGACGCGATGGTTAAGCCTCGACTCACGTACTGCTTCGGAGAACTATCCTGAGGAGTACCTGCCTTCCACCTACGGCTAGGAGATATGCGTTTAATTATTGTTGAGCCCGATGACTCGGGAACCCAGTTTCTTCTTCAGCAAAGTCTCCTCATCCAAGACGGTACGTGCCGGAGTGGAAGGTGGGAATACGCAATGTGGCAAGCGATTCCACTGAAACTCTCACGCCAACGAAACTTCGCCACCACGAACCACCCATGAGATAGCCTCTAAGAAGGACCTATGTCAGGTTGCCTTCAACTAACCGATGTGATGCTCTAGCTGGTCCTTTGGAGGAGACAAAATGAAGCGCCGAGATTTTCTGAATTACACGGGTCTTGGAGCTGCTGGGCTGGCAGCCTCCTCGGTGTTAAGTGGTTGTTTCGAGAGTGAGCCAAAGGTGAAATTCTGGCAGCACGGCAATTTCCGCCCGGTTGCCGAAGAAGTGACCGAGGCCAAGCTGAAGGTCGCAGGCAGTATTCCCCTGGAACTGAGCGGCCTATACGTGCGGAACGGCACTAATTCATCTTCTGGTACCAGTGAACACTTCTTTGGCGGCGACGGCATGATGCATGGTGTACGCCTTGAGAATGGTCAGGCCAAGTGGTATCGCAACCGCTACGTCGATACGCCCGTATATCGCAAGGAAACCAGCGGCTTTGGTCCACCCAAGCCAGAGGACACAACCAGCGCCGTTTCTCTTTTGTATCACGGCGGAGAATTGATGGCGCTGGGAGAGTTTGGTTACCCCTACCTTATCAATCCCGATGACTTGTCCACAAAAGGCTCCTTCAACTACGACGGCAAGTTGCCAGGCAACATGACCGCGCACCCGCGTATCGACCCAATTACAGGCGAACTGTTGTTTTTTGGTTACGACGTTAAGGAACCCTACATGACGTACATGCGAGCTGATGCCAATGGCAAGATGCTGCAGGTTGAGCCAATCACCATGAGCGGTCCCAGCATGGTTCATGACTTTGCTGTGACTGACGAATATGTGGTGTTCATGGAAATGCAGGTGGTCTTTTCATGGTTCTCTGCCGTAAGTGGTAGTGGTCTGCCGTTTAAGTGGGATGACAATGCACCCTGTCGCTTCGGCGTAATGCCGCGTACCGGTACAGATGCCGACGTCAAGTGGTTCGACGTCCCATCCTGTTTCGTTTTTCACATCATGAACTCCTTTGATCGAGGCGATGAAGTAATAGTTGATGCCGCACGTTACGACCACCTTTGGGTTAAGAATTCTCACGACTTTTTTCATCCGGCCCGTCTGTCGCGTTTTTCTATGAATATGAAGACTGGCAAGGCCTCGGTAGAGCGTCTGCATGAGCGTGCAATGGAATTCCCGCAGGTAAATCGTCGCCACTGGACCAAGGATTATCGCTACGGTTATAGCCTGGCAGTGGATGAAGTGAATGATTCTCCTGAGCGGATTGATCAGTCTGAGACGGGTATTCGTAAATATGATGTCGTGAGTGGCGAAGTGGACAACTGGCTCCCCGGGCCCAACTTAACCCCGGGAGAGGCAGTGTTCATTCCTGCAAAGGACGTCGGCGGTGGCGAAGATGAAGGCTATCTCGCCAGCTATGTGCACGACAAGAACTCCGACACCAGTGCCTTCTGTTTGTTTGATGCCACTGCCATATCAGCAGGGCCGATCGCGAAAGTGCCTTTACCGGTGCGTGTACCGGTAGGTTTTCACGGGGTTTGGGTGCCGGATTCTGCGGTAGGTTAAAACGGGTCTCTAACCAACCAGCGAAACGCCGATCAGGAGGGTTCCCTGGGGACATCTGCGATCTAAACCAAGGAACCGTCGCGTAAACCGAACGACAACTTTCGCTGCCACGGCTAATCGGCGTCTTTAGGAAATCCCTCTGGGAGCGTTCGCTAAGGTAGCGTAGGTGACCTTTTACCGAACGAAGGATCGCGATCGCCGAACGTACACGGCGGTGTGAACGGATACTTGTCCGTGACGTAGTAGCCATAATCACCGTTCACATCGACTGCGCCATTACACTCATCCAGATTGCCGGTTCCGGCGAAATACCAGTCTTGTTCGTATCGACCCATCTCCAGTCCAAAGTCGCTGGTGAAGTCGCCCGGTCGATTAGCGATGTCCCACGGCGTCGGCGGAGTGCCGTGTAACGCACCTGGAATGGGTGTCCGAGAATCAGTCGTGTATGTTTCATAGCCGGACTCTGCCCTTACTAGCTCGTTATTGGGGTCAATAAACCAATGCCCGTAGATGGGAAAACCGTCGGGAGCGAAACCGATAACCGGAGAACCGTCGCCGTTTGAAGGTGGTTGTGTTTGGTCGTTGTCCTCCTGTAGTGGGTGCGTCATTGCGTGATAGTGATAAGTCCCCACGTAACCGTGCGCAAAATAGTCGTCAAACACAGCAGCCATATTCTCGGCACCATGGTGCCAAATGGAGTAGGCAGGTAACTCAAACCAGGTGTTCTGCGGTCCACACCCCGACGTGTTGCCTGCCTCGTTCGATCGAAGCGCGAGGGGACCGGTTGTGACACCGGGGTTGTAACAGAATCCCGAGTCCATCGCGATTCCGACCCCATTTAGAAGAATACCGTCGAAGTCGTAGATAGGCGGGTTTCTCGGTGTATCCGAGGGAACATTCGATCTGACTGGACTTACTGGAATGTAGGTTGTCTCAATATCGCTATGATCGATGGCGTTGATCCAGCCGTCACCGCGAGGGCCTGTTACAGCAACGCCAAACGTATGATTTGGAACCATGTTCGACACGATCCTGCAGTGGGTCGCTACATTGGTATCGGACGTTGGCGTAATGTCGTTGTAATTGTATGTCGCGGCGTTCCAGTTGCTTGCTACGACCATGTCAATTTGAACTCGACTGTCCCCATCGCTCGTCCCATTCGACAGGTCGAGAATTTGAGCGGAGCTGTAGTTGCCCGCGTTCGCATCGGCGACATACGCTCGGCAGTCCGGATTCCGGTTAACGAGCACAGCATCCAAGAACTGCCCGCTCAGATCCGGATTGCTCGCATAGTTCCCGCCCAACGCGGCGTTTGAGGTGATAGTGATCACCACGCGGTCGGTGCCCACTTCCCCGTCGTTGTCCACAATATTGATTTCGAATGTGAGCCTTTGCCCGGCGGTACCAGAAGGTGCGATGAATCTGGTCGACAGTGCTGTCGCGTCATCGAGCAGGACGCTATTGCCCGCAGTCTGGGTCCATGCGACCGTTTTTATAGTTCCGTCACTATCATTACTAGCCGAACCATCCAGCGTAACCATTACCTGCTCGCTTGCAGACTGGTCTACTCCAGCATTGGCGTCCGGGGGAACATTTGTAATCGTATCGGAATTATCGCCAACCCCATCCCCGTCCGTATCCATGAACTCCGTTGCATCCAACGGAAAGGCGTCGGTCAGATCGCCTGTTCCGTCGCCATCAGTATCGATGGGTCCAGCATCTATATAAGCCGCGATTTCACTTGCGCTCGTCCGGCTCGCCGTCGCACTCGCTGCACCCTCGATAAGGGTCTGCCCGCTAAATCCAAAGAGATGCCGCAACAACAAAAGTCCATCGGTGAGCGCATCGGCCGTGCCGTCCTCGTCCACGTCTAGGTACACGCCGTTGGTTTGCAAATACGATTCGATTTCACTCACCGTCGATCGACTCGCGTCACCCGCGATCGCACCTTCTATCAACGTGTTTCCGGAAAAGCCGAACAGGTGCCTAAGGACAAGCAGACCGTCGGTCAGGGCGTCCTTCCCGCCATCACCATCAATATCGAATGTGTCGATTGCACGAACCGATGATCCGCTCAACAAAGCAAGCGCTATAAAAACAACACAAGCAGATCGACTCGTCATACGTAATGGCTCGTTTCGGATAGTGATGAACCGACGCTGATCGTTCCCAACAACAGCGCAACATCACGGGATTCTTCGCATTTATACGCAGAGTGTTGACCAACCCGTCGTTAAAGCGTCCATGACAGGTCTCGGAGAGGGGACCAGGCCACAACGATACGGTTGACCCGCCCAACACGAGTTGTCAGCGGCACTTTGAGCTTAGTCCAGCTTGATAAACCCATCTTTGTTGATCCACTGTTTGAAGGAATCCCGTTGCATATGATGTTCAACAAACCGTGTGATATTGGGGTGGGTGTCTTTGGGAAGTGCCTCCCCGGAATACATCATCTGGGTAAACTGGCAAGTGACGGCAATGTCAGAGATGGAAAATGCATTGCCAGTTAAATACGTCTTGTCGCCGATTTCCGTTTCCAGATAGTCGAAGATACCAGGCTGGATCTCTGTAATGATTTTGCTAATGACGTCCTCGTCCGGTTCCCGTTTCATCATGCGGACTGCAATTCGATTAAAGAACAAGGCGGCCGTCGCCTTCGGCAATTCATTGTCTGCCCAATCCTCATACCAGAGCGCACGACCATAATCTCCATGGTCTGACGGGTACAAACCGGGTTCTGGAAAACGTTTCTCCAAATAACCACAAATCGCCGACGAATCCGGGATCGCAAGGTCTCCATCCGTCATAGCAGGAATCTTTCCCAGTGGTGAAATCTTTAGATGTGATTCAGGAGGGGGAAATGGGCTGATTGCGTTTAAATCGAATTCAATACCCTTTTCTGTCAGGCAGATCAGAGTTTTGCGCACAAAAGGAGAGATGTTGGAGCCGTGAATAGTGATCATATTGACCTCGTGTTTTCAATCCAAAAAATGTGGCAAGCGATTCCACTGAAATTCTCACGCTAACGAAACTTCGCCGCCGCGAGCTACCCATGGGATAGCTTCGAGGAAGGACCCGTCGGGCGGTGTTAATGCAGAAATATTCAAGACAGCAAATCAGTAGGTTAGAAATTCAGCCGCCACCGCGACTTGAACGCCTTCTAATGTGTATAGGGGAAATTCATTCCCTGCAAACGGCAAAGTGCCCTCTTCCCTTTCACCATCGAGCATGCGTCGCACTATCGACAGGCGCCACCCTTCACGCATTGTCTGTATCAATTGCGCGCCGTGGGAAACATAGTGCCAATCGATTTCTAGCAACGCAGCACGGGCTAGATCTTGTTCCAGCAGTTCTAGATTGCGAGTCAGGAAGAAATCCCCGCCGAACGTGTCGCCACCGAAGAACACGTGGTTGGTCTCATCATAAAGAGACAAGCCATCCGGTGAGTGGGACACCGTGTGCAAGACTTTGAACTGTCTGTTGCCGAGGTCGACCACGTCTCCGTCCTGCAGAAAGCGAATTCCTTCGTATGGAAACGGCCTTATTGCAAAGGTTGCTGGATTAAAGTCCCGCGGCACCTCAACGCCTTCGTAGGGGGTGAGTTCAGACCAATATGTTTCGAATCCAGCCGAAATACCTTCAGTCAGCTTTCGAATCGCCCATTCATCTTTGATGATCCAAGCCTGTTCAAAATCTGCATTACCACCATTGTGATCCAGGTGGTTGTGACTATTGATCACCATGAGAGGAACGCTCCCGCGATCAAGCGCAAGACGCAATTCGGACACTGCTTGACCGATGCTACCAATACCCATTCCGGTGTCGTAGAGCACATCCTTTTTTGAGCCAATGATGAGAAAGGAATTCACTTTTTCCATGTGACCCGGTTCCCACAGCGCGTACACGTCATTCGGTAAAGCGATAATTTCAAACCACTTCGTTGAGTTAGGGATTCTTCGAGCCGATCGTAAAAGATCCGTTAGCTGGCCTAGCTGAGTTGGCGCGGTGACGGTGGCTTCTGTCTGGGAGTCCGACATGACCGCTGGCGTTGTTGTTTCTGGCGACACAGATTCTGTCATGGGTTGGCTTGAGCCTTCACACCCTCCAACGCCCACGAGAACCAGCGCCATCCACGCCAGGTATTTGATTGTCATCACCGCTGCGATTCTTACGAAGTTGTACCGATCTAGCAAGAACGGCATGACAGGTCTCGGCCCGTTTGTAGTTGTGCCCAGCTTCTCTACCTTTCATGTCCACGCCAGGTTGCCATCAAGGAACCGATGTGATGCTCTAGCTGGTCCTTTGGGAGGGAAAGATCATGGAAAAAATATATGTACTAGCCTTATCGCTGCTCTTCTCGCTATCTGCAGCTGCCGAGGTAGGAACGGTCTCGCTATGGCAGGTTGCGCCCGGTAAGAATCAAGAAGCTATCACCAGGGCGGCGGCTTTCGCGCCCGTTATGGCAGAAATTACTGGGGCCCAAATCTCAGTCGGCATGGATCAGTTCAACACCATGCACTGGGTTCAGGTTTACGAAGACTGGGAGGCCTGGGGAAAGGGCGGTGATGCGCTCGGGCAGAATAACAGCGAAAAATTCGCTGAAGTCATCGCGAAATATCCACGAACGACACCTCCAATCATGACGTTGGCCGATCGTTTTGAACTCAATTTCGTCAAGATGAATGCGACAGACAACGCCAATGTATCGTGGATAACACAATGGGATTCTCGGCAAGGCCAACAACAGACTACGATCGCCAACGCGATGCAATTCGTCCCGGTGCACGAAAAGCTCGGCGGTAACATTGCAATTAGTGCCGACAATCTCGGAAACGTTTACTACGCAAACAGTTTCGAAAACTGGGCAGACATGGGTCGGTGGATTGAAGTAGCCAACGCTAGCGAAGACGTTGCGACATTATGGGCCTCTCTACTCACAGAAGAACCTGTTGCAGAAGCCGTCAAACACTATCGCGTGCGCTGGTTCGTGCAGCCCGAGGGTTGACCGACAACAGTCCTAGATTGTTCAAGAGCCAGTCCAGCTGCGAAAAGACTATCGGGTTTGGGTGGTGCTTAAACGGCACCACCCTGCTCTCTCAAGTTAAAGTCTCTGGATGAATATGGTCTACCAGTTCATCCGAGGACACGAGCGTTCGTACGTTAGCTAGATGGCAATAATCAGCCCTATTGGACATCCTCCAAACTAATGCCCTGGTTGAATATCTTCACGTTGTGAGCCACATACCGATCGATGAATTCAACGTTGCCTCGAAGCGCATTACCTAAAGCTATATAAGCTTCTGATCCTTGAAGAGTGGAATTCCACTCGTCCCACTCGAGCATATCTTTGTACCCCAACGCTAGCTGATGTGAAGCTGCTCCGCTGGGCCGATCACCTCCAAAGGCTATTCTGAGGAGCCACGCTTCACCTTGCCGTTCGCCGACGGCTTCGTTGAAATCGTCTAGCGCGCTGAGAATCAATGCTGGATTTTGGACCGATACGTTCATGATCACCCAAAATCGATGATCGTTCGAAACCTCACCCCAATTCTTAATGACCTCAAGAGACATTTGACGAACCGGGGTCGAAATCGTATCCATCGAACGTAAATATTGGAGAAACTCCGGACTACCTCTAAGTTTTTCCATATATGCAGCCTGTTCCGCCCTACTGTTGTAGAGCCATACCGTAAAATGGGTAGCTGGATTCACGCCATTCCATTGCATCCGATTGAAATGCACAAATCCCGGATTTTGCTTCCCAACTTCAGTCGCATTGAACGCAGTTGCAACATCGACTGCCACGGATTCGCCGCCTGGCGGTATAGCAACTTCATACACACTGATAGCCGGTTCAGCATATAAATTTCCGACCATCAACGTACTCAACAAACCAAAAATGATCTTCTTCATTTGATCGACACTCCCAATGCTTTCTATAGCGCCATTAAATAGTTCAAGCTCTGACTAAACCGTTCTGACTACGGACGATCCGAGGTTATTCCGCGTCCGCCCATATCCCCGCTCCCATGACATTGCCATCTTGGTTGCGCTGGGACCAACGATTGACTTTCCCCTTGTACTTTCCAGTGAGTCCCGCTGCAGAGCCCCAGCAAAAACCGTTCCCAGCTCCGTTATTACAGGTGAAACGGACTTGGTATGTTTCGTTGTCGCGATCCGTCCACATGCAAACACCACTAGACGTATTGCCTTCCTGAAGACCACCGCAATCACCCGTTGCTTCAAATGCTGACCCATTGGCAAAGGTGCCCGTTTGCTTTAATTGGAAACGCGTAACTGACGTCGCCCCTTCCTGATCCTCGATGGATACAGACCAGGGCGCCTCTTCGGCACCTAGTTCAAATACAAGTGTGAACACGCCGTTAATATTGGAATGGCTCTTATTTTCATGATGGGCCGCAAATGTGCCTGCGGCCGAAAAAAGCAACAAGCCCGTAATGACACTAAAGAACGCGTTACTTCGATTCATTATCTTTCTCTCTCGATAGGACAAAGAAGAACATCATATCCGCCGCCACGTAACAACCTCAGACAGCCTCAGCGTCTTCCTCGTCTATCGGTCAAACAGCTTGCACGAGATCCAATCTTTCGATCCGAATCCGGTCAAATATCTGAATACCCTTTAGTTAGAACTTATTGCGGGACTACTTGAATTTCCCCACCGTGGTCGCTAATCCAGTACCAGCGACCATCTTCTTTGAGCAACACATCGGTCCAGCGCATTCGCCTCTCAACATCCTGACCGTTCTGATCTCTGGCTATAGATTGAACGTAATAGTGGGCGACAGCGAAGTTGCCATATACCCGAATGCCCACGGGCCTTACGTCCTGAACCTGTGTATCTCCGGTTTCGAACTGTACCTGCGTAAATTCTCGATTAGCCCTAGCGGTCCGGGGAACAAGATCTGGATATTGCCAACCCAGAAAGTCGTCATGAAAACAGTCATGAAATTTTTCGCTTTCGGTTTTGAAGGCCTCTTGGCACTGCTCGATAAATGCCCAGACCTCCCGTTCGTCGCTCGAAACGTCGTGGCCCAATGCGGACACCGGCCATGCGAGAGCAAATACCAATAGAAATCTTACTTTAGAGACTGAACTCATTTGTTACCCCGAGACACTGGAAATGTTCATCAAAAGTAAACTAAGGGAACAAACGAATTTGGGCAACCGATACAGGGAATACTCGTGGGACAGCCTACAGCGAGGACACACGTCAGGTTGCCTTCAACTAACCGATGTGATGCTCTAGGCGGTCCTTCGGGGGAGAACAACAATGAATCGAATGAAAACTCTGTGGAGTGTGCTCGGAGCACTGGCAATATTGACAACAGCAAGCACCTTCGGTGCTCATCATGAAAAGGGTGAAGCAAAGGCTAAAACAATTGTGGGCAGTTACATTACTGAAGGGGGGAAAACAAATCCCTTGTATGCGGGCGACATTACTAGACAACAAATATGGCTAGACTACATTGATGCCCATAATGATCGAGATCTGGAGAAGATCTCAGGAATTAACGCTGACGATTGGGAAGGCTATGTTGACGATGGGGCAGTTATAAAAGGTAATGAAGCTCACATGACCTTTTTGGACGAATGGTTTAAGTCGTCAGCGAATCCTAATTGGACTGTTAGATGGATGATTGCGAATGGGGGTGAAAACGATGACGGAGCTGTGGAAGATTGGCTTACCACAGGGAATGACATTACTTTTCTAGACGATGATGGTACAGAAGTAAAACAGCATCATGTTCATGACGTTCAATTCGTGGGCAATAAGATCAAGCGTATCAACGTCTATTCAAGGGCTGCACCAGCAGAATAGATGGCGTAGGGAGATTTACTATCTCAGATTTTTAGTGGGGCCTCGCTAGCCTAGGCTCCACTCAATCTGAGTCTCAACATGTGGATGAATTTATTCTGAAATTCTCACGCTAACGAAACTTCGCCGCCGCGAACTACCCATGGGATAGCTTCGAGGAAGGACCCGCGATCAGGCTACGAATTGGATACCACCTTCGTCCCCGCTAAAAGGTCGTGAAGACAGCGTCGGCCATCACGGAAGATGAAAAGCGCATCACCACGAATCGCCACTCGAGCCAAAATGAGAATGGAGAACTTTAGATGATCGGTTACATCACCATCGGGACGAAAGATATGGAGCAAGCGAAGGCATTCTGGTCAGGGGTGCTAGAACCCCTTGGCGCCTCCGTGATAATGGACACGGGCCGTTTAGCAATGATCGGGGCCGGTATGGATGCTCCCACGCTCGCCGTTTGCCTCCCCCACAATGAGGAAGATGCGTCGCCCGGTAACGGCAACATGGTTGCTTTAACGGCCGGTTCCCGTGAAAAAGTTGACGAACTCCACGCCCGTGCAATGAATCTGGGCGCAAGCGACGAGGGCGCGCCTGGGGAACGGACGCCGGCCTTCTACGGTGGCTACTTCCGAGATCCGGACGGTAATAAAGCGGTCTTTTTTCATGTTTCGTTATTGTGAAATCGTCTTTTCACGGGTCCTTCCTAGAGAACGCCCGGGGGGCTTGGGTAAGTGCGTTTTTGCAGTATCCTCCGGGTATGACGACCACGGGCTACATTCTTTCCTTGCTCCTTGCTCCTTGATGCAGGCGTCTCCGGAATTTTCGTTCATCAGATGTGGACTCTGAGGTGTCCTAAATGCGGATACTGGAGTCTCAGTATTCCACGTAGCGGATTCAAGCAAACCGGAGACATTGACGAGGATGGCTGGCGCATACTCGAGCGCAAGAAGTGCCAATTTCGAAAAAGAGGGTTCCACACAGCCGACCAAACTGGCGCCGGCGGCGGCTTCTGACGCATAGTTTCTTGCAGTATGCTCTGGGCATGCCTACCTCGGGACACTTCAAGAAAGGTGGCTAACAAATAGGTAAAGCAAAAGGAGGCTACATGGCTGCTTATCTTCTAGGAAACCTAAAAGTCACTAATCCAGAAGGATTCGAGAAGTATCGAGACCTTGTAACTAAGACGATACGCGACCACGGAGGGGAGTACGTCCTTGTCGATATGAACTCAGTTGCCGTTGAGGGTGATGCTGAGCATCTGTCAGTAGTATTGAAATTCCCAGATATGGAAGCTCTACAAGGCTGGTATGACTCACCAGAATACCAAGAGATTCATCCGTTAAGGGCTGATAACAGCGAGGGTACTATTACGTTCGCAAATACTGGAACAGCGAGAAATGATTAAACGAAATATGTCTGCACAAATAACTGAATCACCCGACCAGCGAGCTCTGGCGCGGACGCTAAGCACCGTCGATCGACTGGGCTTGCGTGAAAACCTAGTTGAGCTCGACGCTCAAGGGTACACGACCATACGGGGCGTGCTGTCCGAGGATCAAGTCGATCGTGCCAAACAAGCGTTGTTGAATCGCGTCGAAGAGAACACCGGTAAGCGCATCGATATTGATACCGCGACCAGCGAAGACTTCCAGAGCGCCATGGGCACGAGCATGGACTACCTGCCCTACATGCTTTACGACGATGTGGTTTTCGAAGAAATCCTGATGGCAGAAAAGCCTCTCACTATCGTCAGTTACATCGTCGGCGAGAGCTGCTTGTTGTCCAGCATTGGCTGCCATTTCAAGGCCCCTGGCCCGACTGGAGTGATACCGTTACATGCGGATACGGCCGGCCCCCAGCCGTTTGCTACCTATGCGCAAACTGCGAATGTCAATTATGCGTTGACGCCTTATAGCCGCGAAGCTGGCGCGACTGCGTTGGTGCCGGGCAGCCACAAGCACGCGCGCCAGCCAACCCCTAGTGAATCGTCGCTGTCCGACGAGCAATGCAACCCGGCGGCCATCCCCGCCGATCTCGCGCCCGGCGACTGCGTGGTGTGGCATGGCCACACCTGGCACGGCTCGTTCGAGCGTCAGATTCCGGGAGTTCGAATGAACTTGGCAGTTTATTTTGCACGGCACCACGTGCAGACCCAGGAACGCCATAAAGAGGTGATACCCGAGGCGGTACTGGCGCGCCATGCCAATGACGAGCGTTTCGAGCGTTTGTTGGCACGCTCCGTCGCATACGGATGGCAACGAGAAGGCCCGGATTACGCGGCGATGGGACGATCACCGACTGGGTGGTACGACTAGCGGTCGGGTTCAATTATCTTCCTTTTTAGGTCGTCCTCTGAAACCGAGCAGATCCTGGTCAACATAGAGAAACGATAAGAAATCAGTGAAAGCCAGTGAAATGGCGGAGCGGACGGGATTCAAAAAGGGTTCGTAAGCCTTTGTTTTATCACAACTTAACCTTCCATAGTTCGTACCGATACCCCCAGATGTACCCCCAGAAAAAACGTCGCTGCAACTATGTCCTAGCCTACCAAGCATGGCTGGACGGAATACGGCTTTGTCGGTAGGCAAAATAATCTACAGCTTCTTGATAAGCCAAAAGTTCCTCTTCCGTAGGCGATTCAAAGCCTTTGGTTTCCAGTTCTTTCCAGGCGTTATAATTCCAGCTCCCTCAGGTCAGGCCCGCCGGTAAAGTGCCGACCTAAAAATTTGCGAGCCCGCAGAACAAGCTGAGAAGGAAACCATGAACCAAGCAGAAGCAGCCGAACACAAAGCCAACTTCGATCGAGACGGCTACGTCATCATTCGCCAATTCGTAACGAAAGATCAGGTTGAGGAAATCTGTCGCAGGGCAGAAGCTGTCACCAGCAAATTTCCCCAAACCGAAGGTATGTTCACCAACGTATTCAAGGGATTGGAACGTTCCGACGATTTTTTCAAAGAACTCCTGCACAACGGCGCCCATGTGCCCATCCTTGAGACCCTGTTAGGCAAGAAACCAGAACCGACCACGGCAAGTTTCTTTACCAAGTCCAAACACGCCGAAGAGATTCATCCGCACTCCGATGCAATGAAAGGCGGCGTAATCTGGATCGCTATCGATGAAACCAACAGGGAAAACGGCTGCCTGCACTTCATTAAAGGATCGCATCTCCGAGAGGAAGAATTCGCCCATCTAAGTCCCAGTGAGGCAAACGATCTCTCTGAACATCCTGACCTGGTTGAAGCCGCAATGAAGCCTGGTGACATCGTCATGTTCAGACCAACGACGGTACACTGGTCTGGCCCCAATCACGAAGCTACGACCCGTAGAGGCTTCAACTGTTTCTACGTGGGGGACCCCAGCGAGTGGTACAAGAACCTGACACCAGAGCAACTGGCCGCCTTGAAGAAAAAGAAAAGTGAAGCCGCGGCGAAAGCAACCGCCTGACAACTGTTCCAGTCCACTTAATAAGAGTCTTTAATGTGATCCTCGCC
>ERZ651768.1118-NODE-1118-length-19905-cov-15.515382_pt1 | contig 19905 bp, 19 predicted proteins | sample MGYA00514754_ERZ651768 | MGnify/ENA metagenome assembly ERZ651768
TATAGTTGTGGGCCACGTTGTGCACACAATATTTGTACACTTGCAACTGGTCCGCCTTGGCAACTAGCGTATCAAATCGTGTACCGATTTCACCCTGCCCAGCGGTCCCTACTTCGTGATGGTGCACCTCCACCTCAAGATTCATATCGGCCATTGCCAAGCACATGGCAGATCGGACATCCTGCAATGAATCGACAGGCGGTACCGGGAAGTACCCGCCTTTGACCGCGGGCCGATGACCAATATTGCCTTCTTCATAATCGCGCGATGAACTCCAAGCCGCTTCGGTCGACTCAATCTGATACGACGCCCCGCTGATGTCGTTTGCCCACCGAACTGAATCGAAGACAAAGAACTCGGCCTCGGGTCCAAAATAGGCGGAATCTCCGATCCCCGTAGAGTTCAGGTACGCTTCGGCCCGCTTTGCAATCGAGCGGGGATCGCGATCGTATCCTTGCATCGTGTCAGGCTCGATCACATCACAACGCAACAATAAGGTTGTGTCTTGCAAGAACGGATCAACAACTGCGGAGGCGGGATCGGGCATCAAAATCATGTCTGACTCATTTATCCCTTTCCATCCTGCAATGGAAGAACCATCAAACATCTTCCCTTCCTCAAACGTATCAGCATCAACCACAGCGCTAGGAACGGAGACATGTTGCTCCTTACCACGACTATCGGTGAAGCGGAAATCGATGAACTGCACTTTTTTTTCCTGAATTATTTTCAGGACTTCTGCTGCTGACATGGGTGTCCCCCCTTTAATTGTTGTCAAAAAATTTAAGGATCAATCGCTCCACCGCAGTTGTTGACCCACAACCGAACCGCCTGCTGTTCGATGAACAACAATTTCGTACCAATAAATTTTGCTCAGGCAGCAACAGTTTTGCTGCAAATTATGCATATTTATTGTGCAAATCTTTAATAACGCACTAAATTAGTGCAATCTTAATCGAAAACAGAAGACTGTGCAACCCTCAGCCGCACGAAGAATTCACCATCTCGCTCCCCCGATTGCACCACTACGTGCCCTTCGATTCGACACCAGGCCGGTATATCGGTCAAAGCCCCAGGATCAGTGCAAAGAACTTCGAGCTCATCCCCTGGCAGAAGATCGGCGACCTGATTTTGCGTGCGAATGACAGGCATTGGGCACAAAAGGTTGCGAGCATCCAGATGATGTAGGCTCACAAGTACCAAGCGCTAGGAATTTGGTTCGGCTTCAAAGGAGCAACAGACAGCCGTTGTTCCGGGGCATCGGGTTTCACTGCCAGGAAAGAGACCTTAGCTGCATCCCGACCCTGACCAAATCGGGCTGCGATTTTAGCTGCCAACGTCAGGTCGTTATCACTCAGTTGTCCTTCGAGTAACGTCAGTGGCCCACCGTGACTTGTCATTACCAAGTGATGGAATCGATTGCGGTAGCCTGAAAGGTAATTGGTCTCCCCTTCGTCCCGCGAGATGATCATCTTGAAGTGTTCAACAGGGCGCAGGTGCCGACCGACTTTGAGTAACATAATGTCATCCAGGTCATAACTTTTCTCCCCGCGCGTTTGCCACATATCCTTCATCTTTGCTGTATAGCTCTTGTCCGTCAGAAAACAGCACCCCCCTGCCGGCTGTGAGAATTCGTCTATTTTGAGGGTTTCTGCAAGCTGAATCTGGGGTTTACGGCTTCGGCCACTGAAGTTGTACAGCCCTTCCCGATCGACCCAACCTTTCTGCTCGGGCAAGGTCGGCGGTTGTAATTTTGCGCACAAGGGGCGTAACAACCGATCATTGGCGCCCGATTCTCGCTCGACAATCGGAAAAGTATCGCGTCGCTGCGACATGGGCCGCTGGCCCACGACTTCACCTGTCACGATGAAATCGAACCCATTTTGTTCCATCCATTCTCGGGCCTTACCAACCATGAATGACTTGCAGTCAAGACAGGGGTTGAGATTCGCGCCATACCCATGTCGCGGATTGATCACGACATCCTTGTACTCTTCAATGACATCAATGATGTGAAGCCGTATGCCCAGTTGTTCCGCGACCCACAAAGCGTTGTTGCGTTTGCCGCCCTTGCGGTTACGAATTGCGTGGGTGTGCCCCTCCACACAAAAACCGGTAAAGAAATTGAGGCCTTCGACGTGGACACCCTGATCCTTGACAACCCGGGCAGCGAGCATCGAATCGAGCCCGCCTGAAATCAACGCGACCGCTTTTCTCAACTTGGGTGTCTTCTCCATGGTATGTCGCCAATCATCATCAACAAGAACCGCAAACAACGGAGCTTTTACGTGGCTCATTCTAGCAATATCGTCAACCCGCTATAATTTGCGCGTTTCCATTAGCTTAGCTCAAAAAATTCTATCCTTGCACTTCCAGGGCGTCATTTTGCGCCTCCAAAACTACTGGGCAGAACAGGGTTGCTTGATTCTGCAGCCGTACGATATGGAGGTAGGCGCTGGCACGTTCCATCCCGCCACTTTCTTGGCCGCCATTGGACCGGAGCCCATTCGGGCTGCATACGTTCAGCCATCGCGCCGGCCGACAGACGGCCGGTACGCCCTGAATCCAAACCGTCTGCAGCATTACTTCCAGTACCAAGTGGTATTGAAACCCTCGCCTGAGGATTTTCAACAACTCTATCTGGGCTCCCTCGAAGCGCTTGGAATTGACACTAAAACGGACGATGTTCGATTCGTCGAGGATGACTGGGAGTCGCCGACACTCGGCGCTTGGGGTCTCGGCTGGGAAATCTGGCTAAACGGCATGGAGATCTCCCAGTTCACTTATTTCCAGCAGGTCGGCGGGTTGGACTGCCGTCCTGTCACGGGTGAGATCACTTACGGCCTGGAACGCATCGCACTTTATCTACAGGGCATCGACAATGTTTTCGATCTTCGCTGGAACGACCAATACAGTTATGGCGATCTGTACCGCGACAATGAAATAGAACAATCCACTTATAACTTCATACATGCAGATGTTGCGGAGCTCGTCCGGCAGTTCGAAGCATGTGAACGCGCCGCTAATCATCTAATAACGTGCGAGCTGCCACTGCCGGCATATGAACAAGTATTGAAATGCTCGCATGCCTTCAACCTGCTTGATGCGCGTCATGCCATTGGTGTGACCGAACGGGCGCGCTACATCGGGCGTGTTCGGGGGTTGGCTCGCGACGTAGCGAAGGCTTATTACGCAAGCCGCGAGAGGCAAGGTTTTCCGCGCGGACATTTGGGGTCGTGAAGCAAGTGCGTGGGCCAGACAAAAAGCGATCACCGCGAGCGAGCCTACTGGTAGAGCTCGGCACCGAGGAGTTGCCACCGGTGTCATTGTCACGCCTGGGCGAGGCGTTCGCCACGTTACTTGCTGATTCGCTTACAAAACTCGGTTTGACTGACCAGCCCCCCATTTGGTTCGCCACGCCAAGGCGCCTCGCTGTTCTCGTGCCTCAGGTGGCCCGACGCCAATCAAGCCGCGTGAACGAACGGCGTGGGCCTACTGTCTCTAGCGCCTTCGATGACGAAGGACTCCCCACCCGCACAGCTAAGGGATTTGCCCAATCTTGCGGCGTGGCGGTAGACGCGCTCGAGCGTTTAGAGACGGACGCGGGGCTCCGACTCGTCTATCGCACCCAGGAGCCTGGAAAAATGGCGAGCGCCTTGATCCCGGACTGCATAGCAGCCGCCCTTGCAGCGCTTCCAATTTCTAAGCGGATGCGCTGGGGCGAGGGCGATGTTGAGTTTGTCCGCCCCGTGCATTGGCTGATTGTCGTACACGGCAAGACCCAGGTGCGCTGCCGGGTCCTCGGGGTTAACGCCAGCACGGCCAGTCATGGCCACCGGTTTCTCACCGATAAGCCCGTTCGCATTACCAGCGCTGATGGCTACGCCCAAGCACTCAAAGAAAATGGTTTTGTCATTGCTGACTTTACCGAGCGGCGAGAAACTATTCGCCGACAGGTCGAAACCCTGGGACGTAGGGCAGGGGGCAAAACCATAGTCGGGGAAGAACTCCTAGACACAGTGACGGGATTGGTGGAGTGGCCACGAGCCCTGGTTGGAGATTTTGACCCCGCTTTTCTCGAGATTCCGCCTGAGGTGTTGATATCGTCCATGCGCGACCATCAGAAATTTTTTCACGTGGTGGATGAGAGCGGCCAACTCCTGCCGAAATTTATTACAGTGTGCAATATTGAAAGCCGCCGGGTTGCCCGCGTGCGCTCTGGCAACGAGCGGGTCCTTGGAGCCCGGCTTGCGGATGCCCGATTTTTTTGGGAGGAAGATTGCAACCGATCGCTCGAAGATTGGGTCGAGGATTTGCGGGAGGTGCGATTCCAAGAGAATCTCGGCAGCCTTTATGACAAAACTTGTCGTATTGAAAAACTCGCAGCATCGATCGCTGCCGAACTTGGCTGGGACGAGTCGCGAGCCTTGCGCTCGGCGCGTCTTTGCAAAGCAGATCTTGTCAGCCAAATGGTCAGCGAATTTCCCGGCCTCCAAGGTACGATGGGCCATCACTACGCTCGTCTGAACGGCGAGCCCAGGGAGGTGTCAGTGGCCCTCGAAGAGCACTACCTGCCGCGGCACGCTGGCGACAAATTGCCGACATCCCGGTCGGGCAAAATCCTCGCATTGGCAGACCGTGTGGATACGCTGACAGGAATTTTCTCCACCGGAGAAGAGCCGACTGGGGAAAGAGATCCGTATGGTCTGCGCCGGGCTGCTCTGGGCATGATTCGTATTCTGGTTGAAAAGAAACTTGCGCTCGATCTCACGTATCTTGTTGATCTTAGCGCCTCGGTCTACGTTGCCGATGGTCACACAATTGCCGACGGCGTGTGCGATCAGGTGATCCAGTTCATCACAGAACGATACCGGGCGTACTACACAGCCGCAGGATTTTCGAACGATGAAATCAACGCGGTGCTTGAAGTGGGAGCGACCCAGCCGGTCGACTTTGATCGCCGTCTTCGCGCCGTTTCCCGCTTCCGGCGGAACCGGGCGGCCCCTAGTCTTGCCGAAGCAAACAAGCGGATCCGGAACATTTTGCGAAAAACTGATCAGCGGGTGCCGCTTAAGATCGACAACACACTGTTTGACCACGCGGCCGAAGAATCGCTTGCAGCCGCCCTGGTTGAAATATCAGCTGCTGTCGGCCCCCTGGTCCAGCGCGGCGATTACTCCCGCGCGCTTGGGCAGCTTGCCCGCCTACGTGAACCGGTTGACTGCTTTTTTACCGATGTCATGGTGCTGGTTGACGATCCCGCCGTCCGAACAAATCGACTGGCGCTTTTGAATCAATTGAGCAATTTATTACGCACCGTGGCTGACATATCTCGGTTGCAACCATCAGCGTAGGGTATTGAACCAAGGCCTATATCAAAATGGCGCTGGTAATTCTAGACCGAGATGGAGTCATCAATTTCGATTCTGAAGACTACATCAAATCACCGGACGAGTGGCGGCCAATACCGGGCAGCCTCGAAGCTATAGCCCGCCTTTGTCGCGCGAATTTCCGGGTCGTCATCGCCACCAATCAATCAGGTATCGGCCGGGGTCTCTTCGATGTGGGCACGCTAAATCGAATTCATCAAAAAATGATTGCACAAGTTCAAGAAAAAGGCGGCAAAATCGATGCGATTTTTTTCTGCCCGCACATCCCCGAAGACCATTGCATTTGTCGCAAACCAAAACCAGGCTTGTTGCTCGAGGCAAGTAACCGCCTGCGTCTGCCCCTCGCAGGCATTCCATTCGTAGGGGATTCAGATACCGATGTGGAAGCCGCTTTGGCGGTCGGTGCACAACCTGTACTGGTGAAGTCTGGCGATGGTCGTGCAACTCATGCAGCCCGGCTGACCCAAAACCAAGAACCCGCGTCTGCGCGCGTTTCTGTCTACGCCGATTTGGCTGCTTTCGTCGTTGCTCTTCTGGATCGTCGGGCCGCCCCGCAAGCGGGCTGAGTTGCTGGCGGCCCTGAACCTTTGTTGCTGATTGGGACACATTGTTGCTCTGGATTCGATCAACGCTGTTCTTCCTCGGGATGGCCATCTCAGCCGTTCTGTTCAGCCCCTTTGCCATCCTCAGCGGTGTGCTACCCATTTTGCCGCGAATGCGATTCATTGGGTGGTGGGCTCATTTCATCACGTTCTGGTTGCGCGTGACGTGCAAGATCCATCATAAAGTACAAGGGCTCGAGCATTTGACGACCAGCCCCGCGGTCATCTTGTCAAAACACCAATCGGCCTGGGAAACGATTGCCTTTCAGGTAATTTTTCCGCCTCAAACTTGGGCATTGAAAAGAGCGGCGCTTTGGACCCCGTTTTTTGGGTGGGGCTTAGCCGCCACCCGGCCGATTGCTATTAACCGTGCCACCAGGATTAGAGCCCTTGATCAACTGCTGGAACAGGGGGGGGAAAGATTAGCCGAGGGTCGCTGGGTGGTGATCTTTCCCGAAGGCACTCGGGTGGCACCCGGGGTGCGGGGGCGCTATTCCCCCGGCGGCGCCATGCTGGCAGTCCGTACCGGAACACCCGTCATCCCTGTCGCCCACAATGCTGGCCTCTTCTGGGGCCGCCGGCGCTTTATCAAGCATCCTGGCACCATCCAGGTCTCCATTGGCCCCGCCATTCAAACCCAAGGCCGCAAACCCCGCGCGGTCAACCAAGAGGCCGAAGAATGGATTGAAAACAAGATGACAGCGTTGCTTTAAAAAGACTAGTCTTCGAGCGCCGCTGCAAGTTCAGCGAATTGCTCGATCGAAAGGCGCTCTGCCCGCAACTGTGGATCGATCCCAAGCCTTGTGAATACAGGCTCCGCTTGATAGCGCTTCAATGCGTTGCGCAACGTTTTTCGCCGCTGAGAAAAAGCATCGCGCACCACGCGTTCAAACAAGCCTGGCTGCACAACTGGCCCGAGGGGCGCCCTTCTCGGAGAGAATTGAACGACGCTAGAGTGCACTTTCGGCGCAGGATAAAACGCCCCAGGACCAACTTCGAACAATGGTTTGACTGCACATGATCGACCGACGGTCACGGTTAACCTACCGTAGTTGCTATCGCCCGGTCCGGCTGTGAGTCGCTCTGCAATCTCGCGTTGAAGCATGAAAACCATATCTCGGATCGATTCGAGTTGTGACAGCAATTGAAACAGTAGTGGGGTGGAAATGTTGTAGGGCAAATTCCCAACGACCACTAGCTTAGATCCCAATTCCTGTGCCAGCCGCGCATAATTGAATTCGAGGGCATCTCCCTGATGCACTGTCACAGCGGCGTTGCCGGCATATCGCTCTGCCAGTAGTTCGATGAGGTCTTGATCAATCTCGATGAGATGCAATTGGCTGCAGTACTCGGCGAGCGGCGCGGTCAAGGCGCCCCGCCCAGGACCGATCTCGACTACGGGCGTGCGATCCTCAACCCGAATGCTCTCTACAATCCGGCGGATGGTTGCCGCGTCCCGCAGAAAGTGTTGACCGAAACGCTTGCGGGGCCGGGACAAGCGATCTCGGTCAGTCACCACGGGCCAGCGCCTCGGCGACCTCTAGCGCCATCACCAAACTGTCAGCCTTGGCGCCCCCAGTGCCTGCCAATTCCAGCGCTGTTCCGTGATCTACCGACGTGCGGATAAACGGCAACCCCAGAGTAATATTGGTTGCCTGGCCAAACCCGCTCTGTTTGATCACAGGCAACCCCTGATCATGGTACATCGCAACGATGACATCGAACTCGGCTTTTCTCGACTGTGTGAAGGCAGTATCCGCCGGCAGCGGCCCTTTTAACGTCAACCCATCGGCTCGTAATCTTTCCAAGACAGGCTGGATGATCGTAATTTCCTCGTCGCCTAAATGGCCCGATTCTCCGGCGTGTGGATTTAGGCCGCACACACCGATCACAGGGCAAGCAATACCAAAATGTACTTTGAGATCGTGATCGATCACCCGCAATACCCGCTCCAGAAGATCAGCGGTCAGGGCCATGGGCACTTCGACGATCGGCAGGTGAATCGTCACTAGCGCAACGCGCAAGGACTCGTTTACCAACATCATGACCGGCGTTTCTACGCCGCTGCGCTCCGCCAGAAACTCGGTGTGGCCTATAAAGTCGTAGCCCGCTTCCCGGATCACACTCTTTTGAATAGGGCCGGTTACCATTGCGCCGTAGTTGCCCGCAAGACACCCGTCAGTGGCACGCTGCAGCGTTTCAATCACATACTCCACATTGGCCGGATCAAGCTGCCCTGGCACGCTGGCCTTTCGTAGCGTGACCTGCTCGATACGAGCTGTGGCGCCGGGCCCTGCCACACCACCGTCTACCGGCACCAACTCGAGTCCGATGGCGGCGGCACGCTGAAGTAGGAGCCCCATATCGCCCGCTACGATGAGTGGCATAGTGCGCGGTGTTTGAAGCAACTGGATAATCAATTCCGGGCCGATGCCGGCCGGCTCGCCCGTGGTAATGACGATTGGTCGCTGAATGTTTTGAGCATCAGCCATCATCAGACTCGCCCATCCAGTAAGCCAGTGTTTTAAAAGGGGTGTCCAACGCCTTCGTCCAGGCTATTACTGCCTGTCGGTCAGTCGGTCGGTTTTGGCTAAGTTTGTGGTGTGTGCGCCAATGCTTTGACTCAAACTCGATACCGAAAACGGCTCTCGACATCTGGTCGATATAGTCCGGCGGTGCGTCGCTCAGCCTCCAGTCAGAACTCTGACAACGTTCAAATTCGTCAACTTGATTTTCCAACAGCGGCAACAGTTGATCATCGGGAACTTTTTCGAGCGTACCGAGGAACTGAGCCGCAACATAGTTCCAGGTCGGGACAACCTTGCCGCTTCTGGGTGTCTCTTCATAAACGGAAGGTGATACATAGCCATCAGCGGCCTGAAATACCAGTCGGCAATTCAGCGGCCCGTCCATGAGCGGCTCGAGCAACGGGTTAGAACGAACCAGGTGGCCCTGAAATACAGCCTTAGTGGTGCTGCCTACACTGACAAACGGCGCAAATACTGGATCGCACAACGTACCGTCTACGGGATGAATGGAGGCAAATTTTACCCGCTCGGCCACAACGATGGCCTGCTCCAAGTCCTCGCTGGAAAACGGTTCTGGCGGGTAGCGTCTCGCGGTCACTGTGATCTGACAGACACGGCATCAGGCCGCGCGCTCGGTCTATTCGACGGTTACCGACTTGGCCAGATTGCGGGGTTTGTCCACGTCGGTACCCTTGATCAGTGCCACGTGGTAAGCCAGGAGTTGCAGCGGGATGGTATACAAAATTGGGGCGATGACGCTGTCGACCGCGCGGCTTTGACCGCCATTCCGTGTTCCGTCGGATCGAGTCACCCGGATAATTTCTACTCCTTCCTGCGGCTCAAAATCTGTCTCTGGGTCGGAAAATACATACAGTCGTCCGCCCCGTGCCCGAACTTCTTCCATGTTTGATTTCAGTTTCTCCAACAGTTGGTCGTTGGGCGCTACCACGACGACAGGCATCTCTTCATCCACCAGCGCTAACGGGCCGTGCTTTAGCTCCCCAGCCGGGTAGGCTTCTGCGTGCACATAAGAGATCTCTTTGAGCTTCAGGGCGCCCTCCAGCGCGACTGGATAATGAGCGCCTCGACCCAAAAAAAGAGCATGTTGCTTGTCGCCAAACCACCGTGATACCTCGGCAATCTCGGCCTCCATGGCGAGGGCGTCCTCGAGTGCCGAGGGCAACGCTCGCAGTTGCCGGACCACGTGTGCTTCGAACTCCTTGTCAAAACCGTGGTGCCGCGACAACACCAGCGCCAGCAATATTAAGCCCGTCATTGCAGTTGTGAATGTTTTAGTCGCGGCAACCCCAACCTCTGGCCCGGCATGGGTCATGAACGTGAGGTCAGACGCACGCACCAGGGATGATTCTGGAACATTGCAGATCACCATTGAGCCCACGATGTCTTGACACTTGGCCTCCTCGAGTGCTGCTAGGGTATCCGCCGTTTCCCCCGACTGGGAAATGGTGACAACCAGCGTTCCAGGGCGTGGCGCATGTCGGCGATATCGATACTCGCTCGCGACCTCGACTTCACACGGAATGCCGATATATTCCAGCCAGTGCTTGGCCACCAATCCCGCGTGGAAACTGGTGCCGCAGGCAATGATCTGTACTGCGCGGGTCTGGCCAAATAGCCGGGTGGCTTGAGGCCCAAACGTTTCTTCCAGCACTCGCTCTCCGCTGATACGACCTTCAAGAGTGTCGGCCACTGCCCGCGGTTGCTCATGAATTTCTTTCTGCATGAAATGGCGATACTCGCCCCGGTCCGCCGCATCCCCGCTTTGGTGGCTGTGCAGTATTGGCCGTTCAACCGTCTCGCCTTTGCGATTCGTAATCGTGCAACCATCTTCCCGCAGATCCGCTACATCGCCATTCTCGAGAACCTGGTATTCGCGCGTGACCGGCAGTAGGGCAGCGATATCAGAAGCGACAAAAAACCCCGCTGCGCCAGCCCCGATGAGAAGCGGCGGGCCCTGGCGGGCGACGACCAGCCGTCCCGGTTCTTTCGCGTGCACAACGCCAAAAGCAAAACTGCCTTCAAGTTCTTGCAGTGTTTTTCGAACAGCATCCACAAGGCCCAGCCCTGACGCGACATGGAGATAAACCTGGTGAACCACGACCTCCGTATCGGTTTCCGATGTAAAAAGCAGTCCCGCGTCGTGTTGTTCACGGCGCAGCGTCTCGTGGTTCTCCACGATACCATTGCAAACCAGAGCAAGAGTATCTCGACAAATATGGGGATGGGCGTTGGGCTCCGTAACCCCGCCGTGGGTAGCCCACCTAGTGTGGCCGAGACCAGCCGTGCCACGCAGCGGACGGTTGACCAACACATCTGCAAGTGCATCGACCCGTCCGATGGTCCGGGATCGCTTGAGTTTTCCCGCGCGCTCAACTACGGCGATGCCCGCCGAATCGTACCCTCGGTACTCGAGACGGCGTAACCCGTCTAGCAAGTACGAGGCGACGTTGTCATTTGAAACTGCGCCGACGATTCCACACATTGTGCGACTTAATTTCTACGTAACAAATTCGAACGTGAATCTTGACACATGACAAGAATCAGCGCTTTTCTTTCTTCGGTGAGCGCCAATGATCCAGGGTCTTCGCCTTTGTTCTGGTAACGGTCAATTTCCCGGCCGGGGCATTGCGGCGGATAGTTGAGCCCGCGCCAATGGTGGCCCCCGCACCAATCGTCACCGGCGCCACGAGCTGGCTGTCTGAACCGATGAAGGCATCGTCCTCGATGATGGTCGTGTGTTTTTGGGTCCCATCATAGTTACAAGTGATCACGCCCGCGCCAATGTTGACGTTCTTGCCCACATCGCTGTCACCCAGATATGCGAGATGATTGGCTTTGCTGCCTTCACCGAGGCGAGTCTTTTTCGTTTCAACAAAATTCCCTATGCGCGCGCCCGCAGCCAGTTTCGTCTCCTGGCGCAGGCGGGCAAATGGTCCAATCACGCACCCCGACTCAATTGTCGCACCGTCAATCACGCAATTGGCCTCTACGACCACGTCATCACCGAGAATGCTGTTCCGGATCTGGCAATTTGGGCCGATCGTTACCCGCGCGCCAAACTGCACGTTGCCTTCGACAATAACATTGACATCAACCACGCTGTCCGCCCCGAAACTCAGCGAGCCACGCAGATCAAACCGTTCTGGGTCCCGGAGGCTCAGGCCGTCCGCCATTAGCCTGACAGCCTGACGGCGTTGGAAAACGCGCTCTGCTTTCGCGAGCTCAGCTCTGCTATTCACCCCCTGCACTTCGTTTGGGTCCGTCGCCGCGCAAGTAACGACCGGCACCTCTGCAGCCACCGCAAACCGAACGACGTCGGTAAAATAATACTCGCGCTGTGCATTGGCATCACTCGCATGCGCCAGCCAATCACAAATAAGCGCTGCGGGCGCAGCGATAAATCCTGTGTTGATTTCAGAGATCGTTATCTGTTCGTCACTCGCATCCATTTCCTCGACAATCTCCTGCAATTCCCCGCGATCATCACGGATGATGCGCCCGTACCCAGTCGGGTCCGGCAATACGCTTGTCAGCAACGCAAGCCGCCCAGATTCTCCGGCCTCGACCAAACGAACGAGCGTTTGCGTTTGGACCAGGGGCACATCCCCATATACCACCAGAACATTAGCGGCTGGATCAACAGACGGCATGACCTGGGAGACCGCATGCCCGGTGCCCAATTGCGGCTCTTGTTGCACCCAGTTGATATCGTCGCCCAACGTCATCCGGCGCACGGCGTCCCCGCCGTGACCATAGACCACGTAAATTCGAGATGGAGTAGCCCCCCGCACAGCACCAAGCACGTGATCCAGCAAGGATCGCCCACCCAGCATTTGCAATACCTTGGGTTCATTAGAGCGCATTCTCGTGCCTTTACCAGCAGCAAGAACAATGACTTCCGTTTTTTTCATGCGGAGATAGTACGCCAACCAGTTACTTTGCGCGCAATCTTCGGGGTTCGTATCGAAACCATCAACATCGTTGGCTCAAAATCTCGCGGGAGAACACGCCGGCGTCTTTAGCTTGAATTATTAAGACTCTGGTAATCAGTAGAAATCAGCGCTAATTTGTGAATCTTTGCGCTACGGTTTCTCTTTTAGGGAGCGATTGGCAGAACGCGCTTTTACTGCAGTTTACGGGGTGTTGTAGAGATTTCCCTTGCGACTTACTTAATTACGCGCGGCCCCCTTTGGCACGTAACTTCTGGATGGCCCGAATCTGTGCAGCTGCTTGTATGAGCTCTGCTTTAGCCTTGGCCAGCTCTAGTTCACCGGTTTGATCGGAGAGCGCCTGTTCCGCTCTGCGCTGCGCTTCGAGTGCAGCGGCTTCGTCAAGGTCAGCCGCTCGCAGTGCTGTGTCCGATAACACCGTAACGATGTGGCCCTGTACCTCCAGCATGCCACCCGAGACATAGAAAAACTGCTCTTCCCCCGACTCTTGTTGTACTCGGATCTCACCTGGCTTTAGCTGGGTAAGCAGCGGCGCATGCTGTGGCGCAATGCCAATCTCACCCATCTCGGCCGGCGCGAACACCATAGTACCCTCGCCGGACCAGACTTCCTCCTCCGCACTGACGATGTCGATTTGAATCGTATTGGCCATGATCGATACTGGTTTGCTTACGAGACTGTTTTCGCTTTCTCGACTGCTTCCTCGATACCACCGACCATGTAGAACGCTTGCTCGGGCAACTCGTCGTAGTCGCCATTTATAATGCCCTGGAAACCGCGGATCGTGTCTTTCAACGAAACGAATTTCCCGGGCGAGCCGGTGAATGTCTCCGCTACAAAAAATGGTTGGGACAGGAACCGCTGAATCTTTCGGGCCCGGGTCACAATTTGCTTGTCTTCCTCTGAAAGCTCATCCATTCCAAGGATGGCAATGATATCGCGCAACTCCTTGAAGCGTTGCAGGGTGCCCTGAACGGCTCGCGCAGTGTCGTAGTGCTCTTGTCCGACAACCAAGGGGTCAAGTTGACGACTGGTCGAATCCAGTGGGTCCACAGCGGGATAGATCCCCAACTCGGCCACCTGACGAGACAACACGAGCGTTGCATCGAGGTGCGCGAACGTCGTCGCTGGGGAGGGGTCGGTTAGGTCATCCGCTGGCACATAGACAGCCTGGAAGGATGTGATTGAGCCCGTTCGGGTCGAGGTGATTCGCTCTTGCAAGATACCCATCTCCGCGGCAAGCGTTGGCTGGTAACCCACCGCCGACGGCATCCGGCCAAGCAGTGCTGAGACCTCGGTACCTGCCAACGTATAGCGGTAAATGTTATCCACAAACAAAAGAACTTCGCGCCCTTCGTCCCGAAAGTGCTCCGCTATGGTCAATCCAGTCAGCGCAACCCGAAGCCGGTTCCCGGGCGGCTCGTTCATCTGGCCAAAAACCATGGCGACCTTATCGAGCACGCCCGCTTCTTTCATCTCATGGTAGAAGTCGTTGCCCTCGCGGGTACGCTCACCGACGCCAGCGAAGACAGACAAGCCGGAGTGCTCTTTGGCGATGTTGTTGATCAGCTCCATGATGGCCACGGTCTTGCCCACTCCCGCGCCGCCGAACAGTCCAATCTTGCCGCCCTTGGCAATGGGCATGATGAGATCAACAACCTTAATTCCAGTCTCCAGCATTTCGGCTGTCGGCATCTGCTCCGCAAAACTCGGCGCAGTGCGGTGAATCGGCAGATGATGTTCTGAGTTTACCGGTCCTTCTTCGTCGACCGGCCTCCCAAGCACATCAAGAATACGGCCAAGCGCCACCTCTCCAACAGGTACTGTGATGGGGGCGCCGGTGTTGTTGACTTCGATTCCGCGCTTCAGACCATCGCTCGAGCCCATGGCAATCGTTCGGACAACGCCGTCTCCGAGTTGCTGCTGAACTTCCAGCGTCAAGTCGGTATCGCTGACAGTCAGCGCCTCGTAAATCTTCGGTACCGACTCCCGTGGGAACTCAACATCCACTACCGCACCGATGATCTCGACAATGTTTCCGGTACTCATAACGTAATTCCTCTCAATGTAACTTTTCTGGTTGAGGTCAGCGGCTACACTGCCGCAGCACCCCCCACAATTTCAGCAATTTCCTGGGTAATGGCTGCCTGCCGGGCCTTGTTGTAGACAAGCTGCAATTCATCTATCAGGGTACCGGCATTGTCCGATGCGGACTTCATGGCGACCATTCGCGCGCCCATCTCGCAGGCGATATTCTCAGTCACCCCCTGGTAGATCAACGACTCGATATAGCGTGTCATCAACGCATCAACCACTTCGCGGGCATCCGGCTCATAGAGGTAATCCCAGTGGCTCTTGAGCTTTTCGTCGGGTTCATCAGCATGAATGGGCAACAGCTGTTCTATCTGTGGGACTTGCGACATAGCAGAAACAAATCGGTTGTGAACCACGTACAACCGGTCGATCCGCCCCTCTCCGTACGCGTCCAGCATGATTTTCATCGCGCCAATCAAATCCGTCAGCTGGGGTGCATCACCTAATCTTGTTGCTTCGGACACGATGTTTGCGCCAATCCGTTTAAAAAAGCCCAGTCCCTTGGTGCCAATCGCCGTTACATCAATCTCTACGTTCTTGCTCTGCCACTCGGATAGCGCGTTGACGGCTTCACGAAACAGATTGATGTTGAGTCCGCCACATAAGCCGCGGTCGGTGGAAACGATAATAAAACCGACGCGTTTTACGTCGCGTTCCCGGGTAAAGCTGTGCTTATATTCCAGGCTCGCTTGCGCAAGATGCGCCACCACGCTGCGCATCTTGTCGGCATAGGGTCGGGCCTGGCGCATGCGCTCCTGGGCCCGGCGCATCTTGCTGGCCGCCACCATTTCCATCGCCTTGGTGATCTTCTGAGTATTCTGGATACTCTTGATCTGGGTGCGGATTTCTTTTCCACCTGCCATTTTGGTGTTATCCCCTTGCCGTAGGGTCGCCGTTAGCGACTACCAAGCACCGTTTTCCTTGAAGTCCTTTACGGCCTCGTGCAACTTAGCGGCGACTTCATCGTCATAGGCCTGGTTCTGATTTAACTCGTCTAGCAACCCGGCATGCTGGCTCTTGATATGGCTTTGAAGCGCCTGCTCAAAATCAACCACTTTATTGACCTCGACATCATCGAGATAGCCTTCGTTGGTCGCGAACAAACTCACCGCCATCGCTGCAACCGACATCGGGGAGTATTGCTTTTGCTTCATTATTTCGGTGCTGCGCTCCCCGCGTTCCAGCTGTTTGCGGGTAGCCTCGTCAAGATCGGAGGCAAATTGTGAGAACGCCGCCAGTTCACGGAACTGAGCAAGCGCTAGCCGAATGCCGCCGCCGAGTTTCTTGATCAGGCCCGTCTGCGCTGCGCCACCCACGCGCGACACCGAAAGTCCTGCATTGATTGCCGGTCGAATACCGGCGTTGAAAAGATCCGTCTCAAGGAAGATCTGGCCGTCGGTGATGGAAATCACGTTGGTGGGCACGAATGCCGACACATCCCCGGCCTGGGTCTCAATAATTGGCAATGCCGTTAATGACCCGGTCCTGCCCGTGACCGCGCCGTTGGTGAGTTTCTCAATTTCGTCCGCGTTGATTCTCGCGGCGCGTTCCAGTAATCGCGAGTGGAGGTAGAACACATCGCCAGGATAGGCTTCGCGACCGGGTGGCCGGCGCAACAATAGACTGACTTGGCGGTATGCCCAGGCTTGTTTCGTCAGGTCGTCGTAGATAATTAGGGCGTCTTCTCCTTTGTCACGAAAGTACTCTCCCATGCTACAACCCGAATAGGGCGCGATGTATTGCAGGGCCGCCGACTCCGAAGCTGAAGCGGCGACTACGATCGTGTGCGCCATAGCGCCGTGCTCTTCGAGTTTGGCAACCACGGTCGCTACCGATGATGCTTTTTGGCCGATCGCAACGTAAATGCATTTGATGCCCGTACCTTTTTGGTTGATGATGGTGTCCACCGCGAGCGCCGTTTTACCGGTCTGTCGGTCACCAATAATCAGTTCCCGCTGGCCACGGCCAATCGGCACCATCGTGTCGATAGCTTTAAGGCCTGTTTGGACCGGCTCCGATACCGATTGGCGGCTGATTACACCAGGCGCCACCTTTTCGATCGGCGATGTGCCAACCGTCTCAACGGCGCCCTTGCCGTCGATCGGGTTGCCCAACGAATCCACCACACGGCCGAGCAGGCCTTCGCCCACTGGCACTTCGAGGATTCGGCCCGTACATTTGACAGTGTCCCCCTCAACGATATGTTCGTAATCCCCCAGCACCACCGCGCCAACCGAGTCCCGCTCGAGATTCAGCGCCAGACCGAAAGTGTCGCCAGGAAATTCCAACATCTCGCCCTGCATGGCATCAGCCAGACCGTGAATGCGCGAGATACCGTCTGTCAGGCTGACCACCGTACCTTCAGTGCGGGCCTCAGTGCTGGCATCGAAATCCTTGATCCGCTCCTTGATCAGTTCGCTGATCTCAGAAGGGTTTAACTGCATAGACATGTCTCAAATCCTCTTAGTGACAACAGTTTTCCCGGGCCCCGCTACGCGCCTACGGCGGCCGCTAGTTTTTCTAGCCTGGCTCGAACCGAGCCGTCGATGACCAGATCCCCCGCCCGAATCGCCGCGCCCCCGATGAGTTTCTCGTTGATCTTGCACACGAGCTCCACGTCCCGGCCTAGGCGCGCCTTGAGTGCGCTTGCGATTCGTTGTAGTTCTTGCTCGGAGACAGGCAGGGCCGACTCGAGCTCGGCCCGGATGGTGCGTTCGGCTTCGGCACGCAGCGTCTCATATTGTTCCTCTATCGCGGGCAGTGCGTGCAATCGTCGATTCTGCGCGAGCAGCCGGATGAGATTCCTCCCCTGACCATCAATCCGGTCGCCGCAAACATCGGTAAAGACTCGGCCCGTATCGCGCCGTGATATTCGTGGGTTATTAACAAGGGCGCGCATATCTGGGTCCGCTGCAACCAAGGCCATTGTGCGCAACGCATCCGACCAGTGCCCGAAATCCCCACCGCTTTCAGCCAGCTCAAAAACAGCTTGCGCATACGGCCTTGCTATGTTGGAAATCTCTGCCACAGGTTTTGCTTAATCGGAAACTTGTCAGCGCTTTACAGCTCGTTAGCGAGATCGTCGAGCATCTTCGAGTGGGCGCTGCCATCAACTTCCCTGGTCAAAATCTGGCTCGCACCAGCCACAGCAAGTTTTGCCACTTGTTGGCGCAGTTCCTCGCGGGCGTTGTTGACTTCCTTGTCAATTTCGCCCCGCGCAGCAGCAAGAATTCTCTCGCCTTCTGTTCGGGCCGTGACCTTGGCTTCTTCAACCATCTCCGTCTCGCGCCGCTCGGCCCGACGAATAATCTCCTGCGCCTGGTCCTTCGCTTCATCTCGCGTCTTGGCAGCGCGCTCTTGGGCTTCGGCTTTCTCTCGTCGCCCCTCTTCCGCCGCGGCCAACCCATCAGCGATTCGGGTTTTTCGCTCGTTGAGCGCCCCCACGATAGGGGGCCATATGAACTTCATGCAGAACCACACGAAGATCGCAAAGGCAATAGTTTGTCCGATAAGGGTTGCGTTGATATTCATCGTTTTACCTTGTCTTACCGAAAAAAAATCAGCCGCCGATTACAGCAAACATAATGTAGAGCGATATGGCGACGCCAATAATGGGGATTGCGTCTACCAAGCCCATAACGATAAAGAACTGCGTTCGCAACATCGGCAGTAATTCCGGCTGGCGAGCAATGCCCTCCAGAAAGCGCGCGCCCAGCACACCGACCCCAACGCCTACACCAACGCCGGCGAGGCCGAGCAGTACGGCACCAGCGACGTACATTAGAGCAATTTCCATAACCTTCTCCTATTAAAAAGACATTAACTTAAAAACTGTAACTTCGCTTGGCCTCTTTTAGTGGTGGCTGTGCGCCATTTCTAGATACACGATTGTCAGTATCATAAAAATAAACGCCTGCAGCAGCACTATTAGAATATGGAACACGGCCCAGGCCCACTGCAGTACACCGCCCGCCAGCGCAAAGACTATGCCGCCAGAGAACAGCAGTGCAATAAGAATGAAGATCATCTCGCCTGCGAACAGATTGCCGAACAGCCGCAATGAAAGCGACAATGGTTTGGCGACCAGGCTCACGAACTCCAGAAAAAAGTTTATCGGGATAAAGATGATCTTGAGGATCGGGTTATTGGCCTGAAACGGCTGCATGGTGAGTTCCGAAGCAAAACCCAATGGCCCTTTCACTTTAACGCTATAGAAAAGCGTCAGCGCGAACACACCGAAAGCCATTCCGAATGTGGCGTTCGGGTCTGTGGTGGGAACCACCTTCATGTACTCAATGCCAGCCAATGAGGCGAGCATTGGAATCCAGTCGACCGGCACCAAGTCCATGGTGTTCATCAGCAAAATCCAGACAAATAGAGTCAACGCCAAGGGAGCAACCATGTCGTTCTTATGCGAAAACGAGCTGCGCACATTGTTATCGATAAATTCAATCACCCACTCCACGAAATTAAGAAAACCGCTTGGCGTGTCGGCACTCGCGCGGACTGCAGCTTTGCGAAAAAGCCACAGAAAGAGAGCACCCAAAAATACTGACCAAAACATGGTGTCAACGTGAATTGCCCAAAAACCCATCTCTTTGGCTTCGTGGGCGCCATGAGCAAGGCCCCAGGTCCCATCCGAATGTTGACCAAATGTCAGGTTCTGCAAGTGGTGCTTAATGTAGCCGGTCGATGTCAGTTTTTCGCTAGCCATTTAGCCTGGGCCTAGTTATGTATCTTCATTAACTGGCAGTTGTACCTTCTGCGTCACAACAGCCACCGTTGCCGCGATCATCCCGGCTAGCAGTCCTGCTAGAAACCCGGCGATCCTTATTTCGTCCACAGCCACAAAAACAGCCGCACAAAGCACGCCTACAATGACGAGTTTGCCAAACTCAGCGCGGTAAAGGGTGAACAATTCACTTTCGCCTGATCCTGTTGCCTGTCGTGAAAAAACTCGCCAGGCAGCATACCCATTACCGGCGACGCTGATTCCCGCACCAAATAGTGCCGAACGTACGTCGCTCGGAGCAATCACGTATAAAACGAAGACCACGACAATGAACGTCCCTAGTTGCGCGGTCAAAATTCTCTTAAGCGTCAAGCCTTCTGCACCCGCGTTGGTGTGTAAATTGTCCCGCCGGCGCGAGAAATTAGTCAGCACCAACGACGGTCCACCTTCCCCCATTTCGCCGCGCCCTGACGAAGGCCGCGCAGTATAGGATAGCCTCAGAAAGCGGTCAATATAGGGCTTTTTCGAGCGGCTAGGATAATCGATGGAGTAATTTGTGTGTTCTTCTTCGCGATGGCGAAAACCATA
>ERZ651768.1119-NODE-1119-length-19898-cov-5.981232_pt1 | contig 19898 bp, 10 predicted proteins | sample MGYA00514754_ERZ651768 | MGnify/ENA metagenome assembly ERZ651768
CTGTGAAGATGGTGCAATAGTAGATAATGATGCTGATGGCGATGAGCTATGTAATGATATTGATGACGACGATGATAATGACGGTGTAGCAGATGATGTAGATTCTGATTCTTTAAATAATTTTGTTTGTTCAGATACGGATAGTGATGGCTGCGATGATTGTTCTTCGGGTATTTATGACCCTTCTAATGATGGTACAGATGATGATGGTGACGGTATTTGTAATGCTTTCTTAATCCCTGGCCATACTGTATATATCGTAGGAGGTTCCTATAATTCAGAAGGTATTCAGACAGCCTGCTATTGGATGGATGGAGTCAGGGTTGAACTACCGGGCGGGGATTGGGCTACAGATATTGTAGTTAGTAACGGCAATGTTTATGTTTCAGGAACCAGTGGAGCGAATGCTTGCTACTGGATCAACGAAACCAGATATGACCTTCCTGGAGATGGTGGAGAAGGAGAAGCCATTGCTGTGGATGGTGATGATATTTACGTAGCGGGATGGTATGACAATGGATCCTGCTACTGGAAAAATGGCGAACGGATCAACCTGACAACAAATGCAGAATCACAGGCATTTGCTGTTGGGCTCCGTAGCAATGGTGATGTATATGTTGGCGGTTATTACATGAACAATCACCATTATTATATCCCCTGCTTTTGGAAAAATGGAAATGACAGACACGACCTTCCAATCCCCAGCGGTGGAGATGGCGAAGTGAATGATATTGCCATTATGGATGGCAATACGAGATATTATGCGGGCTACACAACCCAATACGGTAATTTTGCAGGGTCTACACCAAAAGCTTGTTATTGGCGCAATGCCGGAAAAAGGACTGACCTGCCCCTGGGAGGTTCGAGTTGGGATATTTATGGAGCAACTGGATGGGGTATTGCTATAGATGGTGAAAATATTTATGTTGCAGGGTACACGGATTGGTATGAGTTTACGGGTGAGGAGGAGACCACCGGTGGATCTTTTCCACAATACTGGAAGAATAGCACTATTCATGACTTGGAAGGAGGCCCGCTGACTAATTTTGGAACTGGTGTGGCTTATGATATTCGTGTGGCGGACGGCAATGTTGTTGTCGTGGGAGCAGCAACCCGGGATTCAAGTTACTACGACAGCTATCTAAGCGCCTGCTACTGGTTGAACGGTGAGAGGCATTATCTTGTAAAACAGTCCCAGGTTCCTGAAGGGCTGGAAGACTGGTATTGGAGTGAAGCAATGGGTGTTTTCATCGAATAAACCAGTATGAGCGATAGAGCCCATTATTTTTTCGTTTTCAGTTTAATTGTTTTTTATTTCAGCTGTAGTGAATCGGAACCGGAGGACTGTGCCGGCATCATTAATGGCTCATCAGTCTGTGGTTGCATGGACAGCACCGCCACCAACTATGATAGTCTTTCAACCTTTGATGATGGAAGTTGTGAGTATTTAGTGAATGGTATTCCGGTCAAATGGCTGCGCACGTTTAATTTTTCCAGCACGGATGAAAGCTGGTGCGTTCGCCAGACGTCTGATGGTGGCTTTGTCATCGCTGGCGCGTCCAATTATAGTGGTCTTTTGATCAAGACCGATCCTGGTGGTGAGAAGGAATGGCATCAGATCTACGATAATTCAACTTCTTTATATGGTGTTCGCCAGACCTCCGATGGTGGTTTTATTGCAACAGGGTACTCTGAGTGTGACACACTTCCTGGATGCTATCCGGATATCTATCTATTGAAGACGGATGGTACAGGTACCATTGAGTGGGAAGAATTGGACGGCACTTCTGAGAACAACGACTGGGCAAGAGACGTTATTGAAACGCAAGACGGAAATTTTGTGATCACGGGTACTTGGAATGATGATGGTTGGAATTCCAAGGCAATGCTTCGAAAATACAGTAGCAGCGGAGATCTAATGTGGGGAAAAACTTTTAGCAGTTCCACGGCCAATGAGGGTAACTCTTTAATGGAAACTTCAGATGGCAACCTGATTTTTGTTGGCTATTCGGGTGAGCAGCATGGTGCCTATAAACATTTTATGGTCAAAGCAGATCCCAATGGTGAACAGATATGGAAAAAGAAGACCCAGTCAATAGGGGATGCTTTACTCTACGCTGTCTGCGAAGCTCCAAGTGGAGGCTATGTTGCAGCAGGGTTCTGTAATAGTTGGAGAAGCAATTTATTAGTAGAACGTAATGCTTCCGGTAGCATAGCATGGGAAGATTGCTTTATCGATGAAAGCAGTCACTATGGTTACTATGACGTGACCCCGTCATCAGATGGAGGATACTATCTCATCGATGATATCTGCTATCTGACTAAAATAGATGAAGCTGGTAACATTATCTTTAGTGTGAGATTGAGCCATGTGAATCAATCTGTAATCGAGTTAGATGATGGGGATGTTGTAATGGGTGGATTTGGCTTTCGAGAAGGAAATAGTGGCGGCCCCATATCACTTCTTCGTCTGGATCCATCTGTCATAGAATCAAATAATTATTGATCACCAACATGCTTAGAGGTCAGAATGATCAAAGTAGATCCATGCCCATGAAAATATTATATGTAAAAAGATTATTTTAATATGCCTTTTTGCTTGTATTTATTCCGATACTTGGAATAAAGTGTTTTATGCCTATCTGATAAATCCACCCGCCTTCCATATATAAATGCCATGTTCACCTGTGTACGAACATCCAGTATATCGCCATCCGCAATAAAAAAAGTGGCATCTTTGCTGGCTTCCAGTGAACCAACCTTATCTTCCACTCCCAAAATTTCTGCTGGTGACAAGGTGATGGACCGTAGGGCTTCCTTCCATGAGAGACCATAGGAAGCTGCCTTAGCTGCATGATAGGGAAGGTTCCGAATATGGGGCGTCTGGAATGGGGATTCGCTGTTAGATATACAGAATTTTATTCCAGCTGCATACAATTGAGAGGGAGTAATAAATGCCTGGTCATACTGTTCAAAGCGGCGCATGGGAGTGGAATGAGTCTGTGTATATATGACAGAAATTTCCCTGTCTTTCAAGATCTGGGTTACCCGCCAGGAATCTTTCCCTCCAACAAGCACCATCTTCACACTTTGTCTCTCAGCCCAGTATACGGCTGCCTCAATCTGCTGGACTTCATTAGCGTGGATAAACACGGGAATTTCACCAGAAATCACCGGCAGCATTCCCTCCAACCGTAAATCATGCTTGAATGAGGGACTCCCGGTTGCTTTGAGCTGTGCATACGCACGGGATTTCTGAATCAAATCATCAATTTTCTGGATAGATTTTAAACGTGAATCCTTATCCTTTTTTTCTTTCTGTTTTCCCGGTTTTGGCTTGGGGATATTCATGGAAGGCCAGAATAAATGCAGTCCAACCGGGTGCTTTAACGTTGCATCTTCCCAGGTCCAGCCATCCAGCATCATAAGTGAGGATGTGCCGGAAATGAGCCCTGAACGAGGTACTGAAAGTGCCAGGAGGATGCCATTAGACCGGGTAATGGGTATAAGTTCGGAATCGGGATTATAGCTCACATTTGCACGTACATTGGGATTGACAGCCCCCACCTCTGCATAATCCCTGGTCGCTCGAACTGCACCAATCTCCTGCAGTCCAAGAGTAGATCCCGCCGAAATGAGACTGGGAAATACATGCTGTCCGGAAGCATCTATTATTTCCGCTTCAGCAGGAATATCCAGATTTTGGCCAACTGAGGTGATTTTTCCATTTTCAAAAAGTATATCTGCATTTTCCAGAATGCCGTGAGATATGGTATGGATTGTTCCTCCCTGGATCAGGATGGGATGATCCTGACTGGGAGCAGGGATCTGATCGGAAGATAACAGATAGCTTATGATAATGAATATACTGGGGATGTGCTTCATAATTTATCCAGGCAATGTTGATGATCTGCAGATTTCTCTTCATGGTGTTTCCATTCCTTTTTCTTCTTATCATCCTTCCTAGATAATATTTTATTCACCAGGTTCCTGCGTAATTTCTTATCTCTCTTCTTCAATTTGTTATCCCCTTCCAATGAGAAATATCGAATCCCATCGATCCAGGTTTGTTCGCATACTGCCCGGGTTGATAGAGGATGATCGGTCCAGATCACAAAGTCTGCATCTTTTCCAACCTCCAGAGAACCAACCCACTTATCGATCTTTAATTGGATTGCGGGGTTCAAGGTCACCAGCTTCAGCGCTTCTTCTTCAGAAAGACCACCATATTTCACACCTTTAGAAGCCTCTGTATTCATTCGCCGTGCCAGTTCACGGGAATCCGAATTAAAGGATACAGTCACTCCCACATCCGTCATCAGTGCACCATTATAGGGAATGGCATCAATAACCTCATACTTATACGCCCACCAATCCGAAAAAGTAGAGGCATTGGCTCCGTGCTCCTTGATACGGTCAGCGACTTTATATCCTTCCAGAACATGCTGAAAGGTCCCCACAGTAAAACCAAAATCTTCTGCAACCCTGGTGAGCATGAGTATTTCATCCTGACGGTAGGAATGGCAATGTATCTGCCTCTTCCCTTCCAATATCTCTACCAGTGCTTCTAATTCCAGGTCTCTTCTTGGCGGCACCTTTTTTTTCCATTGCTTGGGATTTTTGTTATAACCACTCCATTTCTTCTGGTATTCCACAGCAGATGTAAAAGCGTCCCGTAAAATCTGTTCAACACCCATCCGTGTCTGAGGATAACGGGTTGTATTGTCATCACCCCAATTGGACTGTTTTACGTTCTCACCAAGGGCAAACTTGATACCTTTTACCGCGTTGGAATACAGCAAGGCATCAGGTGTAGCTCCCCATCGCAGCTTAATGACTGCGTTCTGGCCACCGATTGTGTTCGCAGAGCCATGAAGAATATTGGCCATGGTCAAACCACCGGCCAGTTCCCGGTAAATGGTAATATCATTACTGTTTAAGACATCCTGAATGCGCACTTCAGCGGTAATTGACTGGGTCCCTTCATTAATGGAAAAAGCAGCGGAATGGGAATGACAGTCAATCAGCCCCGGAGTTATATGTTTTCCAGTCCCATCAATAACCATTACATCTTTGGGTGGGTTAATATTTTTCCCGATTTTCTTTACCCTGCCATCACTGAACAGGATATCATAGTCTTCCAATATTCCCTGATTTCCGCTGGTCCAGATGGTGGTGTTCTGAATCAGGACAAACTGATCTTTCAATACTTTGTTTTCCCAGCCATAGGTCCCTTCCGGGTAGAAAAGAGAGAGTTCAGACCGGGTTTCGGATTTTTTCTCTTCTTCTTTTGCTTCTAATTTACCTGTTCTCAACGCATTCCAACTGAGCTTGAGATCATGGGCAGTACCTTCCATTTTATTATTTAAAATATGCCCGGTAAACCGACTGGGTGCAGCTGTGGAATCCCATGTGACCTGCCAGCTGATGTAGCGCCCTCTCACTTTCAGCTTGGATAGTTGAAATTCAGTGGAATCCTGAAAGATTTTTCCACTGTATTGGTCTGTTTCTTCCTTCAGTTCAAGTTGATACGATTCTTTACCAATAGTTATTTTCCAATTTCCATCTACAGATATATTATATTTGGGTTTGACGGGATATTCCTCTCCACCTATCCAGGTTGAAATTATGTCTGACTTGTCCTGGAAATAATCACCATCCACTACAGTGAGATTGGCCAGATAACCTTCCTTGATTTTTCCTAATTGATTTCCTATCCCCATTTTCTCAGCTGGGATCGTAGTCAAGGCAGCCAGGGCAGCGGACTTAGACAGACTTCGCTTTACGGATCGATTCAGGTTTTTCCGAAATTCGTTTCCTTCCAGGCCATAAGCTGTGAGCGCAATCGGAATATTATGTTCAACCAGTATTGCTGGATTATCCGGCGCTATATCCCAGTGCTTCAGTTCTGCTGTGCTGTAACGAAGCTCCTGGTAAGGATCAGAAATGTCCGGAGTAACAGGAAAATCCAATGGAAGAATCATGAAAGGATCCTGCATCGCTATTTCCGTAATTCGCCGATATTCATAGCCGCTTCCTTTCAGCCAGCAGTTCAACGTAAACTCTTCTGAAATTTTTAAAGATCGTAAGGCCGTCAATTCATGATTGGTTTCAACAATGAATGGCCTCTGATCTTTAAGCCAGTTCCCTAAAATTTCCAGGTCACGGTTTTTCTTCAGAGACTCATTTAACTGTGGATAACGTCTGGCTTTTTCACTGGCTTCCCGGTACCAGTTGGCATCAATAAAAGTCTGCCGTAAAAGAGCCACTACACCTAGCAGTGCATTAGGATATGTACCCCTTCCCCAGCCATGTACTTCATAAGCTATATCCTGGGCGACACCTGGCTGGAGAATAGTCCCTTTCTTATCCAATTGGACCAAAGCTGTCTGACCCTGGAAAATTCCAGAATCGGGTACAATATGGGCAGCTGTAAAGCCCAGCTTATGCAATGATTCCAGTTTCTTTTCATCCGGCTGGTACAAGCGGGATAAATCCCGCCTGGTATGAACCTGGGAATTCCAGTGGGCATCATGATCGGGAGTGTCTCCTGATTTTGCGGGTATTTCTACCCAGCTGTCAATAAAACCCGGGTATATTGTTTTACCGTTCATATCCAGAATGGTTGCATCTTTTGGAATTTTTATATCTGTACCTACTTTTTCGATTAATCCATCCCGCATGATTATTGTGGCATTCTCCTTTATGATCTCCGGCTCTACATACACCTTTCCACCCTGAAGTGCCCATACTCTAGGAGAATGGGTACGGAGTCCATCTGGAGGTTCTATCTGTCCCAGAACTACACTTGCAAGAAGTGATATTAAATAGAATATTTTTAACATTTCATCATAACATATTTAAGTGGAATGAACATCAATTTAAATTTAACCAAGGGGATGAATTTAATAGAAGATTATAAATTTGATACATTAATTCCATCAAACCAATTCTTAATTGTACCTACTACGTTTTTGAGCGTTCCTTCTTCAAATGGAGATGATAATCCAGCTAATTTCACAAGCTCAGCAAACGACCTGCTACCCCCTGCCTGGCATAAACTAAGGTAATCTTTCCACGCCGCATCATGATCCTGATCAAACTTTATCCAGAACTGCATAGCGCACACTTGCGCTAATGTGTAATCAATGTAATAAAATGGCAATTGATAAATGTGAAGCTGACCCTGCCAAACACCGCCAGATTTCGGGAAACTCATATCATCGTAATCTCTGTGAGGAAGATACAGTTTTTCCAGCTCAGACCACTTCTCCTTCCTCCCTGCTGGAGTTGCATCGGGGTTGCTGTACACCCAATGCTGAAAATGGTCCACGCAGGCACCATAAGGAAGAAACAAAACAGCGTTCACCATGTGCATGTAACGGAATTTTTCCGCTTGATCCCCGAAGAAACGATCCATCCATGGCCAGGTAATGAATTCCATACTCATCGAGTGGATTTCGGCGGATTCCATCGTGGGCCAGAGATAGGTTACCAATTGTTGCTTTCTGCTCGAATAACATTGGAAAGCATGGCCAGCCTCGTGAGTGAGTACTGTTACATCATGGTCCGTCCCATTAAAATTGGCGAAAATGTAAGGACGTTCATAATCAGGGAAGCTGGTACAAAACCCACCGCCGGCTTTCCCTTTTCTGTTTACAAGGTCAAGGAGTTTTTCATTGACCATTCTGTCAAAAAACTCCCCAGTCTCTGATGAGAGTTCATGGTACATCTTTTGAGCGGCTGCAACAAGCTCATCCGGTGTCCCTTCAGGTTTAGGATTGCCTTCAGGAAAATTAATTCCATCGTAGAAATACAGTTTTTCAAGATTCAGAATATCCTTTCGCTGCTGATACAATTTCCCAGCCAGAGGGACAACATGTTTAACGATCTGTTCACGATATCCTGCAACCGCTTTGGCATCATAATCACTTCGGGACATTTTCAAATACCCTAAGGGAATATAGTTCTTATACCCAAGCTCAAGAGCCATCCTGTGTCTCAGCTTTACCAGTTGATCGTATAAATCATCAAGCTTTTCTGAATTTTCTTCAAAAAAACTGAAGCGAGCCTCGTAGGAACTTTTTCTGGTATCACGGTCCAGATCGGTGTGAAACGGGCCTAATCCGGTTAAATTATATGTTTCGTCTTTAAATGGAATCTTGGCACTGGCCAGCAGAGCTGTGTACTCATTCTTGAGTTTTGATTCTTCAATGAGCATTTCCTTGATTTTAGGATCAAAGGTTTTCAGCTCCATTTTAAGGAGATTAAAGTACTGGCGCCCCCACTCACGTACCAGTTCATCCCTGTACTTGGATGAAACAACTACTTTAGCAAAGCGTGTGCTGAATTCGGACATTGATGGAGCTATCTCGTCATAATATTCATTCTCAGCTTTTGTTTCTTTGCTCTTAGTATCCCGGGCAAAATTCAAATGTGCTATCGCCTGATAAGTAGAATACTCCGAAAATACTTTATCCACCTCACGGATTAAATCACTTTGCTCTTCAACGCTTTTTGACGATTCAAACTTAGATATTATCTCATTGAACCGCGGACTGAGTTTATTTATATCTAAGCGTTCGTAGTGATAATCATTATATTTTTTAATGTTCATTTTCTAATCCGTATCCTAATTTTTAACTATTCAAACACTTTCACCAGTTCACCAAAGAGTTCACTCTCTTCCTTTATACGATTTTCATTTCCCAATACGCAGTACCTATCCTTATGCATCATCGCATCAAGAATTTCAGCGATTTCCCGAATCTGCCTAGAGGAAGTGTTCAGGACTTCGTCCCTGTTCTTCTGGATATCTTCCTGAGAAATATGGCTGATGTAGCGTGAAGCAGCAATATTGCCTTTCATAGAGGGTGTCAGCGGGGAATCCAATTGCGAAATTGTCCCTATGATATATTTGCTCATCTCTTTCTCCTCCGGATCAAACTGACGGTAATAATCTGCCATCTGGTCAAATGCATCAAGCGATTCTCTGAGGTTTGGGTCACGATAGGTCCCCAAAAACACATTTCCACTCCTGCCAAAAACCGCAAAAGCACCATACGCACCACCCTGAACACGAATCCGATTCCACATATAATCTAACCTGGCGATCCCTGAAAATACAGCCATTGAGCCGGTGTACTTATGCCCTAAGTGCTTAAAATTAAATCCCTTAGCTACATACTGGACATTCGCAGGTGTAAGCAATCCTTCATTTTTTGTTGAAAGATCAAATTGGTAATCATGTGTTACCACGTTGGCTGACCTCAATCCTTCAAGAAAAGTGGAGAATGAATCGGAAAAAGCGGAATAATCATCCTCGGTCTGGGTAACACTGACAAGTAAATTATTCTTATTAAATATCTGAGCAGTAATTTCTTTAAGGATTTTTACAAGAACCGGGTATCTCTCATCAAAATTGCTTTCCAGATCAGAAATGAATTTATAGAACGATAATCCATTAGTGATTTCATTGTATTTACCTGCCTGGGAGAAGTACGAAAATAATCGTGACGATGCAACCGAATGGCCTGCTTCAGAAATGGACATTTCCTTTCTGGATTTTGATTCCTGTATGACTTCACGAATTCGGTTTTTATCATCAAATTTTGTATGGTTGATTATTTCTTTCATCAGATCGAAAAGCTGGGGAAGCTTTTTGCTCACTGATTTTCCCTTTACTATCATTTTGGGGTAATAAGTTGAATCGTCATCATTTTCTATGTAATTACTATCAGCGACACCGATTCCGCCGGTGTGAATGTTTATCTCGTTCGATAAATCAGAGTAGTGATATTTTTCCGTGCTGACCTCACCCATTAACCTTGACAAAATCGGAAGATATTGGATTTTTTCCTTTGGAATTACAGTCGTATCAAAATACAGTTTCACATAAGAAATACCACTGGTAAAAATATTATGACTGAGTACAGTTACCCCAGATTCTGTCTTTTCTTCCATGGGGAGTATTTCGGCTTCCCTTTTGATATCATCCATGGATAGTGAAGGGATTTTCGCCAGATCTTCCGGAGAGTCCGGGGTAGACTGTTTTCGTTTCAGACTTTCTGTGTAAGAAATCATTTTTTCAACATCGTCCTCAGACAATCCATGTTTCAGGGTAGTCATTTTACGGCGAACCTTCTCAGCTTTTTTCTCAGCCAAGTTCCTTTCAGGTGAAAGCACCAAGAGATTTCGATGAGCATTATTCATGAAATATTTATCGATCAACTTCTCAAAATAATTCGTTGTTAAAGCAGATTTAATTTTCTTTAATGAAGTTTCATATTCGAGCGCTTGAATTGGATTACCATTATAATTCCAACTGTTCATTACCTCCATGCAATACACTAATCCTTTAGGATAAGAGCCGAAATCAGCCTCCCGCAAATGAAATTCAATGATATTGATCGCTGCTTTAATCAATTTCTTGTCAATACCATTTTTTATAATTTTTTCCAATGTACTATACAGAAGTTCACTGAATTCTGTTTTTCGTTCGCTCTCAGAATTTTTTACAATGATGCTGAAAAACGGCTGTCGCAAATGATTATTATAACTGCCAAAAACATCCTTTCCTAATCTGGATTCTAGCAGTGCTTTCTTTAATGGAGCTGCTGGAGATTCCATAAGAATATAATCCAGCATTCCCATTGCCATGCTTAATTCCAGATTGTTGGATTCTCCAGTCACAAAATTCATACTCAGATACGTTTTCTCCTTCTCATCTTCGTTTGCTGATATAGGGTAATATTTTTGAATCTCGTCGGGCTTATCCCAGGGCTTAACCAATGGAATATCAGAATCAATCTCAGATTCAGAAAATTCCTCCAAATATTCTTTATGGATGAACTTGAGCCGATCTTCGATGGAACCATCGCCATAGATAAAAATCCTGCTGTTAGAAGGATGATAGAAACGCTTATGAAAATCGATAAATTCTTCATAAGAAAGGTTTGGAATCTCATCAGGGTCACCACCAGACTCAAATCCATAAACATGATCAGGAAACAGAGAGCGCTGGATATTTCTGAACAAAATTTGTTCTGGGGATGAAAATGCCCCCTGCATTTCGTTGTATACCACACCTTTTATGGAAATCTCATCCTCTTTTTTATTCAATTCATGATGCCAGCCTTCCTGCATGAGTATCTCCGGTTGTTCATAAATATTGGGGTAAAATACTGCATCCAAATACACATCCATCAGATTAACAAAATCCTTCTCATTGGTACTGGCAACCGGGTACATTGTCTTATCTGCGAAGGTCATAGCATTAAGAAACGTCTTAAAGGAACCCTTTAATAGTTCTACGAAAGGCTCTTTAATAGGATATTTACGCGAACCACATAAAACAGAATGTTCTAAAATATGCGGTATGCCTTTACTGTTTTCCGGTGGTGTGCGAAACGTAATTGCAAAAACTTTATTATCATCATCATTCTCAATGTGAAGTAATTCCGCACCGGAATCATGTCGAAATAACCGAGCCATCGAGTTGATCTCAGCGACTTTCTTTTTTTCTACTAATGCGAATCCATATGTTTTTTTTGCAATGTTCATATCAACCAACTTTCCTGTACACTTAATCTACGGTTAGTTTGCTTCCCTTACGACCGGGCAGGCAACCCAATGATCTTTTCCATGTTCCTCAAACGCAGGTTCAGCTTCAGCACAGGATTTTTTCGCTATTTGACAGCGGGTACGGAAACCACAGCCCGAAGGCTTATTCGTAGGTGTCGGTATATCTCCTGCCAACACGATTCGCCCTTTATCCTTCTTTTTAGGATCAGGCAAAGGAACAGCCGAAATAAGAGCCTGACTATATGGGTGTCTTGGATTATGATATATCTCCTTTGCATCGCCAAACTCAACTATGTTTCCAAGATACATCACAGCAACTCTCGTGGAAATATGCTCAACCACGCTTAGATCGTGAGCAATAAATAAGAATGAAAGATCAAATTCATCCTGCAAATCCATCATCAGATTGATAACTTGAGCCTGAATTGAAACATCCAGTGCGGATACTGGTTCATCACATATTATGAGATCTGGATTTGTTGCAATTGCGCGGGCAATGCCAACACGCTGGCGCTGTCCACCAGAAAATTCGTGTGGATAACGACGGGCCTGTTCATTCTGCATTCCAACTTTTTCCAGCAGCCATCCAATACGATCCTGCATTTCTTTGGGATTCATTTTGGTATGCAGCTTCAACGGTTCACTGATAATTTGAGCCACAGTCATACGAGGATTGAGTGAGGCATATGGATCCTGAAAAATCATTTGCACGCGACTGCGATATTGACGCATATGCTTCGGATGAAGTTTAGAAAAATCAACGACCCCATCATCAAAATGATATTCGATACTTCCACCAATTTCGACATCTGGTGCAACATGCCGCAAAATATTGATCATGGCACGACCAACTGTTGTTTTTCCGCATCCGGATTCTCCGACCAACCCAATCGTCTCTTTTTTTCCTATAGAAAAGGAAATGCCATCTACCGCTTTTACCGTAGCAACGCGCTTGGAGAGGACTCCGCCGTATACCGGAAAATGAACAGTCAGATCTTTGACATTAACTAGTTCCCTGCTTCTCATGCTTGCGGCCTCATATTTTCTGTCTCCACAACATGACAACGTACAAAATGATTTTCTGTAATCTCCCGTAGTGGTGGTTCATCGGTATCGCATGTGTCAATTCTTACATCACACCGTGTGCAAAATTTGCACCCAACCGGCATGTCTAAAATACTGGGTACAATTCCTTCGATGATATCCAACCGCTCTTTTTTCGTATCCTTATCTGGACGCGGGATCGATCTCAGAAGTCCGTGTGTATACGGATGCAATGGATTCTCAAATAATTCTTCGGCGGATGCAACTTCCTGGATTCGACCGCCATACATTACAATCACACGCTCACAAGTTTGCGCAATAACCGCTAAATCGTGCGTGATCAGAACGATAGCTGCCTCGGTTTTCTTATTTTTCAGTTCAATCATTAATTCCAAAATCTGTGCCTGAATGGTCACATCCAGTGCGGTTGTTGGTTCATCGGCAATAAGCAAGGATGGTTTTTTAGCAAGTGCCATCGCAATCATCACCCGTTGCCGCATCCCTCCGGAAAACTGATGCGGATAATCATTCATTCTCTGGTCTGCAGAAGGAATGCCAACCATTTCGAGCAAGAGCACACCCTCTTCAAAAAGTTTTTTCCATTTTGCGTGATACTGATCTGAAATCAACTTATCTAAACCAATAACAGTATATACGACAATTGTAGGAAATATTGCACCCTTTAGCAAGGATATACACACAGTAGTAATTTGAAATGTCCAACCATTGACTAATTGGGTAAAGATCATCACAAATAATGCGAAAAATACGCTTATTTTAATTCGCATATTTTTTGGTGTACTCTTTAAACTTTTAGCAAGATTGATAATTCCATTTTTGATATACTCCTGAAATTTTTGCGCCTTCAGTGCTTCAATGATTTGAAATCCAACCGTGTAAACCGGATTTAGGGAAGTCATCGGTTCTTGAAAGATCATTGCGATCTCATCACCACGCAAATCACGCATTCTCTGGAAAATATTTCCCCGCCATTTGTTGTAGGCTTTTTTATACGGCGAATTAAAAAATAGATAACCCGTTAAAACACTATTTAAAATGAGCGAAATAAGAAATAATAAAACACCGGGGATATTGAGTGCCACGTGCAAAACAAGCCAGCCACTAAAAAAAAGCATCGCTAAAGTTTTGCGTACATTTTCTGAGAGTCCACGGAAATGGAGATACTTTGGCATTTCTTTAACTTTCGCCAGTTCTCCTCCATCAAAAATCTTTTCACCTTTGAAATAAAATTCACCTTCTACTACTTCACCAGGCGGGTTCGGGATCAATTGTATTAGCGAGAGCACAGAAACTGATTTTCCAGAACCAGATTCACCAACGATTCCAAGCGTTTCACCTTCATAAATATCAAAATCGACGCCGTGAACGGCTGTCGCCCATTGATCTCCGACCTTGAAATGGGTTTTCAAATTTTTAATTTCGACTAATTTCTTCTTCCTCATCGCAATCTCGAATATACTTTTGGATCGAAAGCTTCTCTAACTCCCTCCCCAATAAACACGACAAGCATCAGCGTGAAAAACTCGGCTCCGACTGGAGAAAAAACCATCCACCATTTTGATATATTTTGCAGACCAATACCGAGCATTTGTCCCCAACTTGGCGTAGGCGGTGGCAATCCAAAACCAAGGAAATCTAGAGCTACCAAAGAAGCGATGTAACCAACAATTGCAAACGGGAAATATGTTATAACAGGAACGAGAGAATTGGGTAAAATGTGCTTAAAAATTACTTTCGTATTACTTTGTCCTATCGAGAGGGCGGCAGCTACGTAATCTTTTGCCTTTTCGCGATAGAATTCTGCACGCATCAGATATGTCATACTAATCCAATTCACAATTATATAAATGAATATAAGCAGAAAGAATGTTGGTCGAATGATTGACGCGATGATGATGATGACAAACAGCATCGGCAACGTTCCCCAAATTTCAATGATTCTCTGAAACAAAAGATCAAACTTTCCGCCATAATATCCCATCGTACCACCAATCGCAATACCAATTGCATAATTAAGCACCGCCAGGATCAACGCAAAAGTAATTGAAATGTTAAACGCATAAACTAATCTGGAAAATACATCCCGTCCAGTATCGTCCGTTCCAAACCAATGCAGCGATGAAGGGGTGGAATACATTTTCAATCCCCAACGCTCATTATCTTGGGAACCTACACCTTCCAGCGGACCAAAGGGATAGGGCGGCATAAGAATCCAGTTATCGCTATTCTCATCCTGCCATTTCTCTTGGAGTAATCGATAATTCGCCTCTCCCGGAACATCTTGTCCGAATAGATCACCCATAAATATTTGATCTGGAATCAGTGAAAAACTGTGAATCGCTGGAAAATAATATTCCCCTTCATGTTTCACGATCAAAGCTTTGCTATTCACAAGTAGTGGCAAAAACCACGAAAGTAGATAAAGAATGGTAATGATACAAAACGAGTAATATCCCCGTTTCATCATTTTGAACTTCAACCATCGTTTTTTGTAGATTGAAAGCGAGATGTCTTGAATATTTTCTTGTTTTTTCTTTTTGAAAATCATTTGAAGCGAATCCTCGGATCAACAGTTGCCAGTGCGATATCTGAAAGAATATTCCCTACTAACCGAATAAGTACACCAATAACTAAAAATGCCAGTGTAATTGGATAATCCCGATCCATCACCGCCTGGAAACCCATTTTACCGAACCCTTCGATATTAAACACTAATTCGATTAAATATGAACCGGCAAATACAATTCCAATGATGTGCCCAATCCCAGCTGCGATTGGAATAACTGAATTTCGGATTGCATGAAGCCAAACCACACGTTTTTCAGAAATTCCTTTTGCAAATGCTGTACGGATATAATCTTGTGAAAGTTGCTCAAGAAGACTATTTTTCATCAAAACCGTCAGGGTTGTAAAACTAGCGATTGACCAGGCAATAATTGGTAAGACTGCGTGGTGCAATTGATCAAGGATTTTTTCCAACAAGGAAAGTGTCTCCCATACTTCCATTTGAGATCGAAATCCGCCCAGGGGAAAAACATCCCAAAACGATCCACCACCAAACAACACTAAAAATACCCCGCCAAATGCCCACCCTGGAATAGAGTAAGCCACAAAAATAATAACACTTGATACAAAATCAAATGGTGAACCGTGCTTGAGAGCTTTACGAATTCCGAGGGGAATACAAACAATGTAAGAAAGGAACATACCAATTAGACCAAAGAATAGTGAAATTTTAAATCGCGGTTTCATTACTTCGGTAACTGGTTGCAGATAAGTGTATGATTTGCCAAAATTTCCTGTCATAATTCCAGAATATTCAGTCTGGTAAATCACTCCATGGATATCGCCAGCGTCATCAGTATCCTCGATATGTGCTTTCCATATAGAACTGATAGAATTATTCTTTTCGTAGACGGTCAAATCCTCGCCCTTCCTACGTATATCTACCCTGAGTATTTTCCCGGCTTTTTTGCCTACCCGTTTTTCGATTTCAAATTGATCTCCCCTAAATGTGATTTCTCTTTGTTTAATTTCGCGGGGCCAAACACCAAGCCACATCATATATCGCTGCCAAATCGGTTTATCGAAACCATAGAACCTTTTAAGCTCTTTCAGTGCTTTTTCTGGCAAGATTTGCGAGCCACCACTCATTATATCCGAAACACTTCCAACCGATTCACCTTCTGCTGTTGCACCCATTTGTAACCTTTGGATTTGTTTCTCAAGTGGTCCACCTGGTGCCATTTGAAGTATCGTAAATACTAATATTGTTGACCCTAGAAAAGTTGGGACCATCAATAACAGCCTACGAAGAAAATACGTTGTCATTTAGATTTCCAGCGCTTTATTGACTTGATTTCAAATATTCTGGCCAAAATGTGATATCAATATCAGTAACTGGAAGCGCTTCACCTTTTTCTATTGCTTTGTTCAGGCGGGCTTCTTTTTCAGGGTCCACCCACCAATAAGAAAAGATTGACCGGTAATCACCGGTATATCGAGAAACCACATATTCTGGATGACCGAATTTATCCCACCAAAGCAAACGTTGATAATTTCGTGCAATGCCCCAAGCTGCGGGATGAGCATGGGAATAAATGCCATCAATTTCTCGAATAATTTCAACTCTTTTTTGCTGATTAAATTCCACATCATAAAGATCGAGCAATGTATCAACACGGGCATTTTTGAATCCTGAAATATTGTTATTATTTGATTTGTCGGCTAATGAAGAGTGCAATGAAGTCTCTGGATTCGGGAAAACCAATCCGCCCCAAGACTGCATATAAACCGAAAAATTTCTTTCCATCAAATTTTTCCAGTTTGTAGTGCCATCCACAAATTTTATTTTCATATTGATTCCATATTCTGCGAGCATCTGCTGCACTGGTGTAACCATGTAGGCAAGACCTTTACCAATCGAAAGATCAAATTCTAGTACTTTACCTGTCTCTTCATGATATAACCAGCCTACTTTGTTTCTGTCTTTGTATCCAGCATCACGAAGCAACTGCACAGCTTTTTGGGGGTTATATAGCACTTTTTCATTGTTTGGATTTTCATAAACCGAACCTGACCACAGCGAATGCATCATTGAATATTCGCTGTAATACATTTCACGATTCATTTTTTCCCGGTCATACAGATACGCAAATGCATAGCGCAAACGGCGGTCGTCAAAGGGCCATTTTCTCATATTGAAAGCAAAACCGCTTGTGCCCGCTGGCTTTTCCGAAAATATTCTATGTTTTTGTATCCAACCATTTTGTATCCCTTCAAAATCACATTCTTCAACCCAAACCCGTGCTTTAGCAACCGTATAAAAATCTTGCTCCCCTTTTTTAAATTTTTCAAACTCGAGCGGTTGATTATCTTTCACAACGATAAATTTGATTTTATCAAAATTTGATGTATACTTGTTTGTGGGATCATCAGCGGCCCAGTAATCTGTACGGCGGGAAAGTGTGAACGATTCCTGATTGACAATATCATTATCATAAATAATATACGATCCTGAGCCAGGTAACATTTTCCATTGATATTCTTCAAGATAATCAGTCCCGTCTAAATCGTTTAAAATGTGGGAAGGTAAGATTGACATTGCACCAAAGTATAAAAGGTTTCGCCAATTAAGTTGTTCACACTTAACGCTTACGATATACTTACTTTCTGCCACAGGACGATCAAATTTTCCATAAACTAACTGAGAAGAAGGTTCAAGGATCGTTTCGTCCATCAGCAGATCCCATGTTGCTACTACATCATCAGCAGTTACAGGCATTCCATCAGAGAACCGTGCTCTTGGATTGATACGGAACCAAAACTGCATTTTATCATCAGAAATTTTCCAATGTGTTGCTAACACAGGGATAAAATCCAGATTCAACGGGTGAGTGGAAATCAACGATTCATAACAAAGTCCTTCGATCGTGGAATTCTCTACATAGTTTGAGTTCTGTCCTAAAGTGCGAAGTGTGGCTGGAAACCTGCTCGTGATGTGTCGTAATGTCCCACCTTTTACAGCTCTTGGATCACCAAAGAAATATAAATCTTCTTCAGTAAAGTTATAGGTGGTATAACCAAGATCTTTTGCTATTTCCTTAAAGCCATTTCCTCCTAAATCTGCTGGCACAGATGGATCTGCACTCCTATCAAGATTTTCTTTTAGATTCTCTTGATTTTTATTCTGTTCAGCATTGCTGAAATTGACAGAAAGTAAAAGAAATAATACAGATATGATACCCATGCTTAGATTTTTTGTCATTTTTTTCTCCAATAATATGTTAATTTAATTTAACCTGATAATAAGAGCGTCAAGTTTACTCTCGATACTGTATATATTGACAATAAAAAGGGTCTATATTGGTATGGACGAAAATAGTTGAAGAAAACGAACTCTTCCAAACTACCTGTTTCCATTCCTTCTATTTGATCTTACCTTTTTATTAAATTTTGGTAAGGCATCTATGAGAAATACTGTTTTATTGGCTTTTATTATTACTGCAGCATATTCCCAATCTGTTATTGGGGAGGGGCTGTCAGGTCAGGAACTCTGGGATTATGTGATTGCCAATTACAAGACGACCACAACTCTTGGCTACACAAAGGCACGGGATACACTCTATGCAGTTATTGACTTAAAGGATAGAAACCAGCTTTCTTGTGTGTATTCCGGCTATACAATCACACTTGATGTATCTTTGGACCCAAGCACAGACGCATATCATCAGGGCATAAATTGTGAGCATACCTTTCCTCAGAGCATGGGAGCAAGTTCTGAACCACAGAAGAGTGATATGCACCATCTGTTCCCATGTAAAGCCAATGTGAACTCATCCCGTGGGAACCATCCATATGGTGAGATCCCTGATGAGGATACGGATAAATGGTACAGAAATGATACAATATTATATACTATTCCTACCGAATTTATTGAAAAGTATGCAGAGAAATATAACTCGTCCGATCTAGGTGTGGCACAATTTGAGCCAAAAGAAGACCATAAAGGCAATGCGGCACGGGCAATGTTCTATTTTTATGCTATATACAACGATGCAGCAAACAATGATTTTTGGGAATTTCAAAAAAACACATTATTAGGCTGGAATTATTTAGATATACCCGATACGGATGAAATTGATAGAACTCAAGTAATTGCATCTTATCAGGATAATAAGGTCAATCCATTTGTACTGGATAATTCCCTTGCTCTCAGAATCTGGTTTGAAGAACAGATTGTTTATGGTTGTACGGATCCCATAGCAAGTAATTACAATCCTGATGCCAACGTAGACGATGGGAGTTGTGAATATACCCAGGACTTTGAAATCAGTATCGAAACTATGGCAGGTTGGAACATGGTGGGATTGCCTGTTTTGGTTGATGATCCATATTACCAGACCCTCTTTCCAGAGGCTTACACTGGTACCTTGTATTCATTTGACGGGTCTTACCAGCCGGAAACGTTATTCACTCCGGGCACAGGGTACTTGCTGCGTCTTGATTCAGGTGGGATTGCAGTGTTTGCAGGCCTGCCAATTAACAATCTCACCTTATCCATTACCGAGGGCTGGAACCTTATCTCTGGACTTTCAACACCGGTGGACGTGGCTATGCTGTACAATTCAGGATTGGTGGTTACAAATGGAATATACGGTTATGATGGTTCTTATATTAATGCGGACATGCTTGAGCCTGGAATGGGCTATTGGGTAAGAGCTGCTCAGGATGGTGAGATAACATTGTCA
>ERZ651768.1121-NODE-1121-length-19876-cov-3.427648_pt1 | contig 19876 bp, 20 predicted proteins | sample MGYA00514754_ERZ651768 | MGnify/ENA metagenome assembly ERZ651768
ACTCTGTCTGTCATATCTACCTCAATAATACCTGGCATAGCCAGTAATGATTTTCAGCATCTCAAGTGAGATGCAATGTGAAGTCTACCTAAATTTTAAATAGAAACGCAGAAAATTTGATAAACTTTTTACAAATTAAGGTAACTTTACTAATAATACAAAAAAAATAATCATTTATAACAAGCATATGCAGATATTTTTTTATAAATTACATACAAACTAAATTTTTTTATTTATATTGATAACCCACTAAAATTCTTCATTATAATTCCGCAAATTAATTAAAATCCTATTATCTTGATAACATAATCAGCAAAAAATATGATACTCGCAAGGCTTATACCGCCAACTAAAAGTGCCGCGAAAAAACCTAAAATAAAAGGCTTAATGCCGATTTGATACATATTTGAAAAAAGCGTAGTTAAACCAATAGCGGCCATTGCTACTAATAAACATTGTTCAGCTATGTTTTTAATAGATGAGACAAATTCACCCCATTGTTGTTGATCAAGAATCCCGAAAGAGGTGGCAGCTAAATCGCCTAGAGTTCTAAAAGCCGACATCAATGCAAAACCAACGATAAACCAAGGAATCATACTAAACCATCTAATATTATTTTTATTGGCATGTCTTTTTCGGTCTGATGAATACAGGAAACCTACAAAAGGAATAACAATTATCATACACAAATTTCTAACTAATTTAGTAACAGTGGCAACATCCAGTGCAACGGGAGTAGAGTACTGAGCTTCATAAATCATCCCCGCTCCTGCTACTTGGGCCGTCTCATGAATGGATGTACCTAAAAACAAACCTGCCAAAACTGGTTTTTCTGGGAATAATTCATATGAAAATATTGGATAAAGAAACATTGCTACCAAGCCGAAGATGGTAATACAAGCAATGGCATAACTTACTTCAGCCTCCTTAGCTTTTATTTGTGGGGCAATTGCAATAATGGCTGTTGCACCACAAATACTGGTACCCACCGCGATTAATCCGCTCAGTTGTTTTGATAATCCCATATATTTACCTACCAAACCTACTATTGTTAATCCAATAGTTATTGCAATAAGTACAAATGGCAAAGCAATTAAAGTGAATTTACCTGCCACGAATAAACTCAGCCTAATTCCAAGCAACACAATTCCAAAGCGGAGAATTGTAGTTGAACAAAAACGAAGACCCTCAATTAAATTTTTGTTTAAGGAAACAATGTTTGCAATAACCATTCCAAGAAATATAGCCATCATAATTGCGCTTATAGGGGATCTAGAAAAACCTAATAGATTCTCTCCGATCCATTTAGATAGGATTGTTGCAGATATTGCTACAATTACAGCAAGACCTATTCCCATCCAAAATAATGGATTCTTCATAGTCGTTTTATTTACCATACTCAATTCTCTTGAACGATTAATGATATGGCTTAGGATTCAATAGTGGATAATTTTTTATGAATAGTATTTGACGCAGATAACACCACGCTTATCTTGGTATAAGCTGTCCACAAGACCATCCAAATACCTAACATCAAGGCAACCCCAGAAATCGTAAAAGCAATCAAATACGGTCTAATGTTGTACATCATTACAGCAAATGGGAGATCTGAATACATGCTTTTAGCAATTCCAGCTAATATTAGTGCTACAAAAAATATACCTAGAGATATATTTGTAATCCAAAATCCAGTCAGTACATGTTGAGTATTTTTTTGAAATGAAGCTTCAGGTAATTCTTCGCTAATAACATAAAAAATAGATGCGAGGAGAATCATTGTGTTAATTCCAATCGTGCTCCCCATAGCATGAGCGACTGTAATATGAGTTCCATGAGTAAAAAAGTTCAGCACTGGGATAGAGATAGCAAGTGCCAAAGTAAGATTAATAAATACCCATATATCAGCTGCAAAAAGAAATCGATACGCAATCCTATGTTTATTCTTTCTCCATGAATCAAGTGATAATCTCCAATCCCAAAGAATTTTTCCAAATATAAATAATTCAGTCATGCTTACAAAATATGCGAGAGTACGAATCCAAGTTTCAGAAGGCACTAAATATGCGTGGTGAGCCCATCCAAGAATCAAGTTAACCAATCCTAAAAAATACAATCCAAATGAAAGATTAGATCTCGCAGGCTTATCGTTACCGCCTATCCGTGTAGCAATGTATAGTGCCGTACCATATACAAGCATATTCCATGAACCTGTAAGAGCCCCATATGATTTCCATTGAACTATTATCTCGCGTACCATTGTTTCGCGAAAAAATGGAATCAAATAAAGATGTGATTCAAGATATGTTAAGAAGAAACATACGATGCCTGTTCCCCATTGCCAATAATATACAGGCCAAGGTTTCTGATCCTTCATGACTGTTTTAAAATAGTTAAACCCGAAGATTACCCAACTAATAAATATTGGAATGCTAAGGATCGGGGGGAATTCAAAATATTCACGGCCACCGAACTTTCCAAAACAATAGGCTCCTAGTATGGCTACCCCGGTTATAAAAAATATAAAAAAATGTAAACTTGCTAGGCGATTTGAAAAAAGCTTTAAATTGCATTGTTTAGGCAAGTAATAATAAATTCCGCCAACTGCAATAAGAAATATCCACGACACAACCATTGAAACGTGCAAAGGACGTGTTTTAGTAAAAAGTAATTCTTTTAAAAAATCAGGAAAGAGAAATTGAAATCCACCAATTACTCCAAAAAACGTGCCTAGCGCTAGCGCCAACATTCCTAGCTGCATGAATTTCAAACCTATGTTTTGATCATGCCTAATCATTATTTTGGATCATCTTCCTGTGTTACCATCCCGTACCATTCCATCTCATATATTTTTGGTGGATAGGTACCAGTTTTATCAACAAACTTGAGATAGGCTATCAGAGCTGAAACTTGATCTTCATTAAAACCAAAATTTGGCATACCAATGCTCCCAGCTGATAAAAAAACCCTTGCTACTGCCTCCCCTCGATTAGAAATAACATTGGTTAAATCTGGACCCATATAACCTCCGAGGCCATAAAATTGATGGCAAGCAGTGCAGTTATATTCTTGATATAACACCTGGCCATAACGCCCTTCCTCATCCATCAATTCAATATGAGGAGCTTCAGTTCCGTCAGTATAAATATAGAATGAATAAAAAAGAGAGAAAATTGCTATCACGCTAATAACCACTCGATTATTGATAATAATAGCCTCCTATTAACTAAACCCAAATTGTGGTGCATAATTATAGTAGAAATATTCTGAAAGGCGAATCCTAAAAAAATAAATAATCTCTCTTGGTTTTCAATGAATACAATATTCCCTAATAAAATAACCGATGATTACACTTCAGTCCTTGTTGCAAAATGGTTACTCATCTGTTGTGGATTAGTATTTTTAATGGTAGTTATCGGTGGCATAACGCGACTAACAGGCTCTGGTTTATCAATGGTCGATTGGAGACCACTTATGGGAATAATACCTCCTATAACCTCTGATGAATGGCAAAAAACTTTTGAAATGTACCAATCAACACCTGAATTCCTGAAAAAAAATTTCAATATGGATATTCATGGTTTTAAAGAGATTTTCTTTCTAGAATATGTACACCGTCTTTTAGGAAGAATTACAGGGCTAGTATTCCTTATTCCATTTATTTATTTTGTATATAAAAACTATATAAAAAAGAATGACATACCTAAATATATAATTATGTTTATATTAGGAGGAATGCAAGGGATTCTAGGTTGGTATATGGTTAAAAGTGGATTGATCAATAATCCCGCAGTTAGTCAATACCGATTAACCGCGCATCTGATTGCGGCTTTTTTAGTGTACGGTTTCATGTTCTGGGTTGCTCTGTCTCTTCTTCTCCCAAGTAAAAATAACAAATCACACCCATGGTTTAGAATCACTATTGCCGTCACAATACTAATAATAATTACCATTATTTCTGGTGGATTCGTAGCTGGCCTTAAGGCTGGGAAAATCTATAACACATTTCCGATGATGGGAAATTTCTGGGTACCTCCAGATATTTTGGCTATAGAACCAGTCTGGAAAAATTTATTTGAAAATATGGCAACGGCTCAGTTTAATCACCGTATTTTAGCTATTTCAACTTTTATAATTATCATCATTTATGGCTTAAAAATACCAAAACTATATTTATCTACAAAAATAAGGAAAGGTATAACTGCACTAATTCATACAGCTACATTGCAGGTGATACTTGGAATTTCTACGCTATTATTGATAGTACCAACCGTGCTCGCAGCCTTACATCAAGCAGTTGCAATGTTGCTTTTTACTATTTCACTGTTCTTATGTCATGGGTTATATCGAGAAAGATCGACTAACTTACCCAAAAAAACTATTCTCCCTTACTAGGCGCTCACTTTATCCAGCGCTCTATCTAGTGCTTCAATGAGGTCTTCCGCATCCTCAAGACCTACAGATAGTCTTACTAAGCCATCAACAATACCAACACGCTTTCGCTCTTCTTCATCAACGTCTGCATGCGTCATTGTCACTGGATGAGTAATCAGAGATTCCACTGAGCCAAGATTCTCTGCCAGGGACCATAGTTCTATAGAGTCCATTAACTGTTTACCTGCTTCCAATCCCCCTTTAACTTCAAACCAAAGCATTGCGCCAAAACCACTAGACTGACTTTTTGCTAACTCATGCTGCGGAAATGATTTTAGACCGGGATAAGCTACCTGCTTAACTTTTGAATGAGCTTCAAGAAATTCAGCTATTGCCATAGCATTGGATGATTGTTGTTCCATCCTAACAGATAAGGTTTTGCACCCCTGTAGTGTCAACCAAGCAACCATCGGAGACATTATAGAACCGGTGCTATTTTGAATAAAACGAATTTTTTTATCTAATTCCTCATTTTTTGCAATTACAGCACCTCCAACAGTTGCATTGTGACCATCAAAATATTTAGTTGTACTATGAAGAGACAAATCAGCTCCGAGCTCAAGTGCTCTCTGAAAGCGTGGAGTAATTAATGTGTTATCTACAACATGGACAGCGGCGGCATTTTTTGCAATCTCAGATATTGCTGATATATCAGAAATTTTCATGGTGGGATTTGCGGGCGTCTCAGTCAGGAAAAGTTTCGTATTTTTTCTAACACTTTCTCTCACTTGATCCGGGTTTGATGTATCTGCAAACGTGAAATCAACTCCAAAACGACTTAATACCTTCGTGCATAGCCTATAAGTACCCCCATATGCTACATCAGATATAATTGCATGCTCCCCAGCGCTCAGAAATGCAAGCATAGTGCAAGTTACTGCTGACATACCTGTCCCATAGCAAGTGGCATCATACCCTTCTTCAAGCTCAGCTAATTTTATTTCTAGAGAGCGGACGGTTGGGTTACCTGAACGAGAATACGAGTAACCTTTTTCTAGATATGAATCAACAGAATCTTGAACGAAGGTAGTCGATTGAAAAATTGGGGTCAATATTGCCCCAGTAGTTGGGTCTGGAGTAACTCCAGCATGAATCTGCTTGCTGCGAAATCGCATGAATATCTCCTAAAAATGTGTTTGATTAAATACGATCGACAAATAATACACTCTCTAGTACATGACTGTTAAAGAAAATTTTTTAAGCAAATAAAAACATTTAATCAGCAATCTTGTTGTCCACCATATCGTTGTAAACTCGTTCTTCCAAAATAATAACGATATGTGTACACAAGAGAATCCCCTTTGTATAAACAGTGAACTTTTATTTCAAGTTTTTCTGGATGTTTTCTGCCAAAAATATGAATTTCTTGATCAACCAGTATCGTATTTTCATCAAAACCATAACGCCTATTTCTTGCAGGAGGAGCTAAAACAAGATTCCAAGTTCTACCATCACTATCCAATCCAATTATTTGATCATGTGGATTACGCAACTTGAGTTCTGTCACTATCAAAGTTAATCTAAAATCGTCTGTATAATAACTCCACCCGTGATGGGCAAATGAATAACGACTATTTAATAATCCCATAAACATTATTGTGAAGAAAATAATTGGAAGAAAACGTTTCATTAATTTATACACTATAAAAATTCATAAAAATAATCATTGATCTAAGCGGTCAATTCTAATCGTCACATTAACAGGCCTATTAATCAGTCCGTAATAACTTAATATAAACTCATTACTTTTATAGGCAGGTCCCCTTGGGGAGTTTTCGTGAAGTTGTCTCAAAATACCTATATTTCCCAGAGACAGAAGATCACCTGGCCTTAATTTCTTTCCAGATTGAAGAAGCTGATTCCGTAACCACATTACTACACTCAAAGGCTTATACCATCCTGCCATGGTCCCTTGATCGATAAGATTCCCTTTTTCATCGTGCACGGCAAAAGTAAAATTATTGATTTTTTCTATCCATTCTATTGTAGGCGAAAGAATAACTGGCTCCCCAATAAAACCCATACGACTTCCCATGTTTGAAACAATCGTACCATTAACGGTCCTGGTACCCTCTTCATAATAAGGATCAGGAACTTCAGCGAAAGGAATGATTGCATCAAGACCACTAAGGATTTCAAGCTCTGTTTGAGCATAATTAATAGAATCATTGCCAACGCGGAACGCAAAATCAGCTTCTAGAAAACCGCGTTTTGTTTGATCTAAGGTTATACTAGTTCCACTTGGAAAAATCATATTTTTTAGTATTGCACCGCGAATTCCTTCTGGAGGAAATGTTGCAAAACCGGGTCCTGGGTCATGCCCTCCTGTTTTATAACCAATAACAGGTCCTAATGTCTCCTCGAGATATTCAACCATCTTGTCTTGCCATTGATATGCTGCACTAATTGATATTTGATAAGAGAAACCTCGCATTGGACGAAGTAAAAGGAAATCCTCGGCCATTTGCTCAATTTCTATCTTAATTGATGCTTCTGATGGTAAAGCGACGGCATTATTCTCTATGATTTTTTGATCAATCTGAGGATTACATCCTAAAAAAAATATAGAAATAACGCACCCCAAAATTTTATTTTTTTGATTTCTAAAACACTGATTCATTGTAGGTTTTTTTATTATTTCTTATCCTAAATTAGATTGGACTTTGCTCAAGTGGTATAGCTTATATAATAATCATTGGACCATTAAATCAATTATTTTAACAATACAACAATCTTTGATACTAAAATAGTAGAATAAACACAGTCACTACAATAACATCAGGTTATAGCTAAAATTTTTACGAGGTAGAATATGTTATTTACAATTAAAAAAGTTGGGATATTAATTCTATGTCTATTTACTCATGGAGTCGTTTATGGTCACCATTCATTTGCTGTTGAATTTACGGCCGAAAGAACAATTACCATTAGAGGTAAAGTGACCGAAGTATGGTTTCAAAACCCTCATGTTCGATATTATGTCGAAATCATTAACGAAGAAAATAAAACTGAAAACTGGGATGTACGAACCAGTAGTCCAACTTTGCTCGTGAGAAAGGGGTGGACTAAAAAAACTATCCAAGCTGGTGATGAGATAACTATAATAGGCCACCCTGGTCGAGACGATAGAAAATTATTGTCGGTTATTTCCATTAAATTACCTGATGGATCCAGCTTAGGTCAGGATTATCCTGATTCACACGAATTAGGTCAGGATTAAAATATGCAAAATAAAATCCAATACAAGGCTGAACGAGAAAAGAAAAAATATTTAGGACTTAAAAATTGTCTTGGATGCAAATTTCTTATTTTGATTATGCTTCTATCGTCTCCTAGTTTTGCACAACATTCAATCGAAGGGGAGTGGATGTTGGAACTAAATGGTGCTAAGGCGCAGATTGGAGATTCTATTGTAATTGGTGCTCCCATAAGCACCCGATCATCCATTGTCGGTAAATTATCTCTCAAAAAATTAGGAGAAAAATGGATCGGACATGTCGAAGGCGGTCCTGTTACGGTCAATATCGAGGGGAATTCGATAGAAATTTTAGTGGACAGTCGAGATCTAGCTGGATTTGTTTTTTTTCGCCGCCTACAAGGTGAATATTCTGAACAGAACATGGCAGGCACATTTACCATAGAAGGCGCTACTGAAGTACCTGAGCCAGGTGGTATTTGGACAGCAGTACGAAAACTCCCAGAAAATATAAATCTACCCCCAACACCTGTTGATATGACGGGTATTTGGACTCCTGCGCCTGGTATGGATTTCAGAAAATATTCTATGGATCTAACGGATAAAGCAAAATTATGGCACAAAGATTATATAAACCACTACGATCAACCAAACGTGCGTTGTGTTTCTCCTGGGATTGTTGCAATCGTTGCTTGGGGTGCCTATCCATTTGAAGTTTTAGAAAGCGATAATCGATTAACCTTTCTGTATGAAGTTGATAGTGAGGTTCGCCGTATTTTTATGAATAAAAAACAACCTCCGGAATACTATCTACCATCAGCAATGGGTTTTTCTAATGGCTATTGGAATGGCAGTAATCTCATTATCGAAACACAATTACTTGAAGGAAATGTTAGAGATTTTAGAGGTGAACCAATATCTGAAGGTGCAAAAATGCATGAAAAATATAGTCTAACTGCGGACGGGAAAACCTTAACTGCTGTTATAAAACTACTTGACCCTAAAAATTATAGGCAGCCCCCCATAAGACGCCGTAAATGGGTGAGAAATCCAAACACAGAAATATACCCATATGAATGTGATCCTGATTCTTTTTTTCGACAAATGTATAATGAAAAAAAACTTGATATGTACTTTGGTAGATCTTATCGAAGGCAAATCGAATGAATAATTAAGTGAGAAAAATTATGATTCAAAAAAAACTAAAATTCGGTTTATTGGCTTTATCCTATTTATTTTTGTTAGCAATTAATGCGAATGCTCATCATTCGTCTGCTGCCTATGATCGTGAAACAGTTCTAAAAATCTCTGGAGTTATTCAAGAATTTCGATGGAAAAATCCTCACTCACATATCAAATTAGAAGTAAATAATGAAGACAAAAATAACATTATTTGGAATTTTGAGGGGGGTGGCGCTACCACTATGGTGCGTGAAGGTTGGAGGCGTTCCATGCTGAAAATTGGAGACCAAGTGACTATTCACTACAATCCATTAAGAAATGGACAACCAGGAGGCATTCTTCAGGGCGCAGATCTGGCTGATGGTCAATTTATGGGTCACAATTATTAATTCTGGGGATCAATATGAAAAATAACACTCTTTTACACATCATAGGAGTAACTATACTTTTGGCTGCTTGCTCCAACGATAATACCCAAAAAGCAATAACGCCGCCTGTAAATGCTGATGGAGTAAGGTTGAATGTTCTAGCACCAGCAAACCTCTCTATACCTCGGCCAAAACCTCCTTTTAACCTGACCGGAATCTGGGATTTTAATCATAAATGGCCTGAAAATCAGGCGACAGGAGCGTTTGGAAGAGGATATGAATTTTATCCTCTACCTCAGCTCAAACCTGAAGCAGCTGCACTTTATGCAGAAAAAGAGAAAGCTCTAGCAGAAGGCCGCACATTTCGTGACGATGCAGGTCTTTGTTTTCCTCCCGGCATGCCACGTCTCATGACAAGGGTTCATCCAATGATGATAATGCAATACCCAACTGTTATCGTCATGATCAGCGGTTTTGACAACAGCATTCGATTAATTAATCTAGACGGACGTGATCATACCGAATACGATTATTTGATTCCAAGTTACCAGGGAGATTCAATTGGGCACTGGGATGGTGATGCTTTAGTTATAGACACTATTGGACTTGAACCAGAACGGCATTGGATGCAACAAGGTGTTCCTTTAAGTGAAAGTTTACGGATCCAAGAACGAATAACGGTTTCAGAAGATGGTCGATCAATGACGAATGAGATGACATTTACTGATCCCGTTAACTGGGAAGGTGAATGGAAAACTACAAAATACTCTAGGTTCTCTGACACTGCTGAAATTACGGAAGTAAATTGTATCGCCGCCATCACTAACGAAGGAATTGAAGGCCTATAAGTAATGTCAAAGCCTGCAGGTATATTTTCAGTAATTCTGGGAATTATAATTTTACCTTTCAACAATCAAATAACGGCACATCACTCCAGGGCTAACTTTGATCTAGATAAAACCATACAAATTGAGGGAACCGTTACTCGATGGCAATATCGCAACCCTCATGCCTATCTTCAATTAAACATTAAAAATAATACTGAAGAAGAATGGACAGTAGAACTTGGTTCCATCCCTAATCTTAAGCAAATGGGTATGGAGCGTAACTCCATTAAGGTAGGCGATAAAGTATATGTCGTAGGTAATCCTGATCGAAACTCTCAAAATCCATATCTCTTCTTTGATAGCATGGTTCATGAAAATGGCAGCCGATATGCATTTAAAGACGTTTTCTCATATTCAGGTAAAGCCAAAGAAGCCGGAAAAAATCAACCAGGTTCAGTTGATTTTACCGGTAAATGGGATGAAGAAAGATCAAGGCTTGCTACATTAATTGGCTTGGGTTTACCTAATTACCCAGTAACAGAGAAAGGAAAAAAACTCATTTCTAATTACAAACCTTCTGAAGAACCATCATTTTTTTGTCAGCCTGTTGGCCTACCATCAATGATTGGTACTCCCTATGCAATTGAAATTACTAAAACTCCCGATACTTATGAAATTTATTTTGAGCTTCCTGGTATAAAACGGATTATTCACATGAATATGAAAGAACATCCCGATAATATTAAACCTTCAGTATATGGTCATTCCATTGGGCGTCTTGAAGATAATACCCTTATTATTGATAGTACAAACTTCACACCAACAAAATGGGGTATTGGTGATGGTTTGGATTCAAGTGAACAAAAGCATGTGGTTGAAGAGTATCGGCTAAAAGAGGAAGGTCATATCCTAGAAATTACGTATACAGTCACTGATCCGGTGTATTTATCGTCACCTTTCTCTAGAATCCATATAAAGAGAATTGTTCCCGATTATGTGATCACAGATTATGAAGAATGTGATCTTGAGATTGCAAAAATGCATCTTGAGCTAGAAAGCTAATAATCAGATTTTCTGACCCATAAAATAGTTTTTAATATGAAGCAAAATAAGAATATATCCCAATCACTTTCCTGGTCTTGTATGCATACCTGGAAAAATGCTTCCTATAATACCCTGTGGTGTTTATTGGGTTGTTCTATAGGGGATTTTGCAACTATATTTTTTTTTCAGTTAACCAAAATTGCATTTCCTGTGATGGGTATCATGATACTTGCAATAATAAATGGACTAATTACCTCAATAATGTTGGAAACATTTATTTTACTTCGCCAGATGCCTCTTAGAGCAGCATTTAGAACTGCTATAGGTATGTCTTTGATTTCAATGATATCAATGGAGATTGCAATGAATGTGGTTGATGTAGCATTAACAGGCGGTGCCATTTTAAGATGGGATATTATACCGTTGATGTTGATAGCGGGCTTTTTGACTCCGTTACCTTATAATTATTACCGTTTAAAAAAATATGGAATAGCATGTCATTAATAGGTAATTTGGAATATAAGATAATAAATACAAACAGGTAAAACAGTGATCGAGCAATCGGATATTAATACATTTTCAAAAAATAAATTGAAGCCATGTAAGCTTGTAATTGATGGAAAGCTTTTGCCATCAGAATCTGAAAAAACTATAGATGTTATAAGCCCAATAGATGGTCAATTAATCACTACTATTCCTGATGCTAATAAGTCTGATATTAATATTGCGGTACAATCAGCTCGAAAAGCCTTTAATAAAGGCGTGTGGTCAAAAGCTGATCCCCGTGACCGTAAAAAAATTCTGCTACGATTTGCAGAATTGATCGAAAAGCATTCAATTGAACTTGCCGTTCTAGGGGTTCGCGACAATGGAACAGAAATTAATATGGCTCTTTTTGCTGAGCCCATGGGATCGGCATCTACAATCCGATATTACTCTGAAGCAATAGATAAAATTTATGGTGAAATTGCCCCAACATCAAATAAAGTGTTAGGGCTTATTCATCGTGAACCAATTGGTGTTGTTGGCGCAATTGTTCCATGGAACTTTCCATTAATGGTTGGCACTTGGAAGTTTGCTCCTGCACTAGCAGCTGGTAATTCAGTAATTATAAAGCCTGCTGAAACTGCTTCATTATCTTTGTTAAGGGTAGCCGAATTAGCGCTTGAAGCTGGTATACCTGAAGGAGTTTTTAATGTTGTTACAGGAGAAGGGCTAACTGCTGGTAAAGCATTGGCTAAGCATATGGATGTCGATGTTATCGCTTTTACCGGCTCTGGAGTTACGGGAAGAAAAATTCTTGAATACTCGGCTCAATCAAATCTAAAACGAGTTTATTTAGAATTAGGTGGTAAATCTCCTAATATAATTTTTGCAGATGTTCCTGATCTTGATATGGCAGTCGCAGGTAGCTCTAGTGGGATTTTTAAGAATTCAGGACAAGTATGTATCGCCGGTTCAAGAATCATTGTAGAAAAATCAATTGCCGATGAATTTACCGATAAAATGATAAAAAATGCAGACTCTCTAAAAGTCGGTAACCCGCTTGACTTGTCGACCGATATCGGAGCTATATCAAATAAAAATCAGCTTAAAAAAAATCTTGAATACGTAAAAACAGCAATAAAAGAAGGTGGTATTTTACGTGCTGGAGGTAAACAAATTCATCATAATTCTGGTGGATATTACATGCAACCAACGATTTTCTCGGATGTTAATAATGAGATGACTATAGCTCAAGAAGAAGTATTTGGCCCTCTACTGGGCATCTTGACTTTTAACACTCCTGAGGAAGCAATAGAAATTGCAAATTCTTCACCTTACGGTCTTGCAGCAGGAATTTGGACATCAAACCTCAGTCGAGCACACTCAATGATCAGAAAAATACGTGCTGGAGTAGTGCACGTTAACTGCTATGGTGGAGCAGATATCACAGTCCCACTTGGCGGGGTTAAACAGTCCGGGAATGGTCATGACAAATCATTGCATGCCATTGATAAATATACAGATCTAAAAACCGCTTGGATTGCACTCTAAAGAATCATAAAATTCTTATCAGTATCATGAATACTAAAAGACTTAAAATAATTTTAACCGTCCTAATCCTAACCTTATTTACTGCCAGTTGTGAGCCTGTCAATAATAATACCGGCACTGCTGCCATTGCTATCCCGGACAAATATGGGGCATTAATAAGCGAAAAAATACTACTATCAGGAGGTAATGCTGTCGATGCGGCAATAGCAGCTGGATTTTCTTTGGCAGTGACCTATATCGATGCTGGGAATATAGGTGGTGGAGGATTAATGTTAATCCAGATGAATGGGGAAACAGCTTTTTTAGATTATCGAGAAAAAGCACCCTTAGCCTCCTATCGAGATATGTATATAGACAGTCATGGTGAGGTTATTAAGAATGCTAGCCTTATTGGAGGTCTAGCAATTGGAGTGCCTGGAACTGTTGCAGGTTTCTGGGAAGCTCACCGTCGTTTCGGCAGCCTGCCATGGGAAACGCTCATTGAACCTGCTATCAAACTCGCTGAAGAAGGGTTTATTCCAGCAAAAATCTTGGTTGACGACATTCATAGCATGGACGAATGGTTTGGTGATAGAACAAACTTTAAAAAATATTTTTCAAAAATAAGGGTTAATGAACCTTTCAAACAACCAGAACTTGCGAAAACTTTGAGGAGAATTGCTGAATTCGGAGCAGATGATTTTTACCGCGGAAAAACAGCTAAAATGATAGTAGAAGAAATGAATCGCAGTAATGGTCTCATAACCACAGAAGATCTTGAAAATTACAATGCTGTATGGAGAGAACCATTGCGATCAAATTGGAGGGAATATGAAATCGTTTCTGCGCCTCCACCAAGCTCAGGTGGTTTTGCAATCATCCAACTGCTTAAAATGAAAGATTATCTACAACATTATTTTACTGATTTAACCCACAATTCACCTCAATTTATCCATCTGGTTGCAGAGATGGAAAAAAGAGTCTTTGTTGACCGTGCAGAATACTTTGGTGATCCCGATTTTATAGACATCGATATAGAAAAACTTATCAGCGATGAATATATTGCAAAACGAGCTAAAGAAGTAAATCCTGATGAGATTTCGTTTATCGAGAGTGTGCAACCAGGTCTAGAATCACCTAATACAACGCACTATTCTATTGTAGATCAATGGGGAAATGCGGTATCGAATACTTATACAATTAATTGGAATTATGGAAGCGGTATAGTTGTTGAAGGTGCTGGATTTATACTCAACAATCAGATGGATGATTTTAGTGCAAAGCCCGGTATACCAAATATTTTTGGAGTAGTGGGCAAAAAAGCAAACGAGATACAGCCCGGAAAAAGAATGCTTTCATCCATGTCGCCAACAATGCTCCTAAAAGAAAATCAAGTTGAGATGGTTTTGGGCACACCTGGAGGTTCAACGATATTTACCAGTGTTTTTCAGGTAATTACAAATATTATTGACTTTAATATGACGCCCTTTGAGGCGATAAAAGCAACCCGCTTTCATCATCAACTTCTTCCGCCAGATCAAATTACCTATAATGGATTTACCATTGAAAACCCACTACCAAAAGAAATTGTTTCTGCATTAGCAGACAGAGGATACCGAACCATTCCGCACACTTATGACTATGGTGACGTACAAGTAATCATAAAAGATAAGGACTCGTGGATTGCTGCATCAGATCCACGAGATCGAGGAGATTCTAGAGTTTTTAAAGTATTCAACTTAGATTAATGGGGCTCACTCATTAACTATATCAATCGTTTTTCATAAAAGGAAAATATGACGTCATGTTATCAAATTTTGATTGGATAATTATAGGCTTCTACTTTCTTATTCTTCTAAGTATTGTTTTCTTTGCAAGTCGCAATCAAAAAACATCCACTGACTATTTCTTAGCTGGAAGAAATGTAGGTTTCTTTGCGATAGGCGCATCAATTTTTGCATCTAACATCGGCTCTGAACATATTGTTGGTCTTGCAGGTCAAGGTGCTTCAACAGGATTAGCAATGGCCCATTATGAATTGCATGCGTGGATTGTTGTGCTCCTAGCTTGGATATTCGTTCCTTTTTATTACCAGTCAAAAGTTTTTACAATGCCTGAATTTCTCGAAAAAAGATTTGGTCAGGAACCTCGCTGGATATTATCAATAGTATCTTTAACTGCTTATGTTTTGACAAAGGTTTCTGTGACTGTTTACGCCGGTGCATTAGTTTTTGAGACATTGTTACCAGACACATTCGGGTCACCTGAAAATGCATTTTGGATTGGAGCAATTTCAACAGTTACCCTCACAGGACTGTACACAATTGCTGGTGGTCTCCGTGCAGTTTTATTCACCGATTCATTACAAGCAATCATTCTCATATTGGGATCTTGTGCAATCACCTATTTTGGTCTTGAGAAGCTGGGTGGATTCAATGAATTACAAACATTTGCCAGTCAAAATGTAGCTCAGTATGCTTTATGGCGACCACTCTCAGATCCAAACTTTCCTTGGCTTGGGATACTAATTGCTTCACCGATTGTTGGTATATGGTATTGGTGTACAGATCAATATATCGTTCAACGTACACTCGCTGCAAAAAATCTCAAAGCCGCCAGAAGAGGTGCGCTGTGGGGTGCTTTTCTTAAGATCTGGCCGGTTCTGATTTTCCTGATTCCCGGGTTAATTGGTGCCGCGCTTAACGACAAAGGTTTATTAAACATATCAACAAACACTGATGGCAGCCTTATTGGAGATCACGTCTTCCCTTCCATGGTTGCAACACTTCTTCCTGAGGGACTAAGGGGATTGGTTGTTGCTGGGATACTTGCGGCATTAATGAGTTCGCTGTCATCATTATTCAATTCTACTGCAACATTATTTACTTTTGATGTTTATAAAAAATTAAGACCAATGGTGACTGATGCAAAGTTAATTGTTATAGGCCGAATTGCAACACTGGTAATCGTTATTCTTGGTTTACTCTGGATTCCAATAATGCCAATGATATCGAAGGGTGGTCTTTATCAGTATTTACAGAGTGTTCAGAGTTATCTGGCGCCACCCATAACGGCGGTATTTTTACTTGGTCTTTTTAACAATCGCATTAATAATCAAGGAGCTACATGGGGATTATCAATTGGTTTTATCTTAGGAATGCTAAAACTTGTAATTCAGGCTTTCTTTGGTGCAGAAAAAATATCAAATCCCACTATCCTTTCAATGATTGGTGATTTTAACTTCCTCTATTTCTCAGGCGTTCTATTTTTGATTTCGGTCGTAATTATTATTTTAGTTTCTTATAAAACAAGCCCACCTGATCAACAAAAAATTCATGGTCTGACTTTTTCCACAATTGATCATGAGGTTATACGATCAAGTTGGAATACAAAAGATGTAGTCGCAACGATAATCATACTTGGGCTAGTTGCTACCCTCTATATATACTTTTCATTTTGGATTTAACTGACCGAACTCGAACCAACGCGTCATTTCTAACAACGGATTTAAAATTTATTGTTTTATTATTCCAGTATCAGGACCATAACTCTCGTTATATAATGATTTGATCAAACTTCTTGGGAGATGATATGGCAACAGTATTAGTAACAGGTGCAAATCGTGGTATTGGCCTAGAGTTTGTAAAACATTACTTAGATCGTGGTGAACAAGTAATCGGAACTTATCGAGATATAGTAAACTCTGATAAATTAATTCAGATGGGTGAAGTTCACGATAGTTTGAAGACACTTACTTTGGATGTAAGTTCAGATGAGTCACTGAAATATTTTTCGGATCAGTTGGGCGATATACCAATCGATATCTTTATCAATAACGCTGGTGTGAACGGTGAACGGAATTCTACGTTTAACAACGTAGATGAGAAAAACTGGATTCCGGTTCTACGAATTAATACCATCGCGCCTCTTATACTTACACAATTAATTATTGAGAATTTAAGAAAAAGTTCGGTGAAAAAATTAATTTATATTACTTCGAAGATGGGTTCGATCAACGATAATAAAAGCGGTGGATCGTATGTCTATCGAAGTTCAAAAACTGCATTAAACGCTATCGTAAAAAATATATCCATTGATCTCGCTGATGAAGAAATGCTCGTAGCTTTATTACATCCTGGATGGGTGAGAACTGATATGGGTGGTCCGAATGGACTAATTGATACAAATACGAGTGTTTCCGGAATGATTAAAGTAATTGATGGTTTAGAACAATCGCTTTCCGGTAGTTTTTTTAATTATGATGGCACAGAAATCCCATGGTAAGAAATAAAAATCCGTTTACTTTTTAAGTGGTGCCCGGGATCTTAGCCCGTAACAACTAGACCTAGCCATTCTGCAACCAAAGCAGGTTTATCTTCACCTTCTATCTCAACTGTAACTTCGGACTTAATGAGCCACTGACCTGGATTTCTTTCGGTAATACTTATGGGTTTAACGCCAGTTCTAATTTTCTTACCAACTTGAACTGGTTTAAGAAAGCGAACTTTATCAAATCCATAATTGATACCCATGACCGCACCCTCAGGTAATACTCCACAAGTTTCGGTAAGGTATGTCAAAAGAGATAATGTTAAGAATCCATGAGCAATAGGAGCCTTAAAGGGACCTTGAGTTGCTTTGTCAACATCAACATGAATCCATTGATGATCAATTGTAGTTTCTGCAAAATGATCAATCCTTTCTTGATCGATTAAAAACCAATCTGAATATCCGATATGCTTTCCTACATAATCTTTTAGCTGATCGACTGGAACAACAATTTTCATAATATCTCCCTTTCAAAATCATTATTTTCAAAATTCATTTATAAGTTTACCCTATGCGTTATTACAAATGGTATTCTAGCTATATATTATAACTATGAGTTACAAAACAATCAGTAATAGAGGATTGTCATGTATACATTGAATTTTGAAAAAAAAGTTGCTCTCATAAATGGAGCTTCACGTGGGATCGGAGAAGCGATTGCCAAAGGTATTGCGGATTGTGGTGCCCAACTAATAATTACAGGTAGAAAACAAGAAACCATCCAGAATGTTGCTGATGAAATAATAAAAAATGGTGGTAAAGCCCATGCTGCTGTATGTCATGCTGGAAAAATAAGTGATATAAAAAATCTCATATCTTTAATACGGGATAAATTTGGTCAGCTTGATATTCTCATCAATAATGCAGCAACTAATCCATATTATGGCCCCGCTGCAGAAAATCCAATTGAAGCTTTTAACAAAACTGTGGAAGTAAATTTACAAGGCCCGTACTTTTTTATGAGTGAAGCTATTCCTTTGATGACTGAATCAGGGGGAGGATCGATTGTTAATGTTGCATCAATAGCGGCATTAAGACCAGCGCCAGGTCAAGCTGTATATGCAATGACAAAAGCAGGGCTCGTGAGTGTTACCAAATCATTTGCAAATGAATATGGAAAACAGGGCATTAGGGTTAATGCAATTTTACCTGGCGTTATTGATACTCGTTTTGCAAAAGCGCTTGTCGAAAATCCATCCATCCAAAAATGGCTTTCAAAGATTCCTGCTGGCCGGGTTGGCCAACCAAATGATATGGTAGCAGGTGTCCTATATTTGGTTTCTGATGATGCGGCCTACACTACAGGAACTACACTCGTCATGGATGGAGGTGCTTGCGTAAGATAGCCACTGTCTTTAATCAAATGAAAGCACAACTTTGCCTTGAGCGCGACGTTCAGTAATAGCAGAAAAAGCGTTAATATAATCCTCCAGGGAATATTGTTCGGTCACTCTTGGTTGTAACTTTCCATCAATAATTAATTGGGTAAGTTCCTTGATGTTTTGAGTATGGATTTTAGGATTTCTAGCAGCCCATGTGCCATACCATACTCCTTGAATGCTGGCTTCTTTAAGTAAGACTATATTGGCAGGAAACTTTGGTATATCGCCACAAGCAAACCCAATCACGAGATAACGACCGTGCCATGCAGTTGCCCGTAAAGCTTCTTGCGCGAGATCACCACCTACCGGATCATAAACAACATCTACGCCTTTACCTTCGGTCAATTCTTTAACTGCTTTATTGAGAGAAACATTGGAATAATTAATAGTTTCATCTGCACCAGCGGAACATGCAAAATCAAGCTTCTCATCGGTACTGGCTGCAGCAATCACACGTGCACCCTTTGCTTTAGCTATTTCCACAGCAGTAATACCTACTCCTCCGGCCGCCCCTAACACCAAAACAGTTTCACCTTCTTTAAGATCAGCGCATTGATGAAATGCGTGATAGCTCGTATTATAAGTCACCATAAATCCAGCACCTTGAGCAAAATCAAGTTCCGGTATCAATGGGATTATGCGAGATTCATCTGATAAACATTTCTCAGCGAAAGCTCCACCGGTCGAGGTAAGTATCACTTTATCTCCTGGTTTATAGCGAGAAACACCCTCCCCTATAGCTTCAACGATACCGGCAGCTTCATTACCAGGAATAAATGGAAGTTCCGCTTTTACTTGATATTGCCCTGCAATCACCAGAATATCTGGGAAATTAATCCCGGCAGCTTTTACATCAACAAGTATTTCCCCTTTTCCAGGAATAGGGTCATCCATAGTTTCTATGGAAAGATCTCTGGGTAAACCAAATTGCTTACAAACTAGGGCTCGCATTGTACGCACCTACAATTAATTAACTGATTAAGTTTAGACAACCTCAAATAATGAAGCTGCTCCCATACCGCCACCTACGCACATGGTTACGACTCCGTATCTGATTTTTCTACGCTTGAGTTCGCGAGTTAAATGACCTACTTGTCTAGA
>ERZ651768.1122-NODE-1122-length-19869-cov-6.675778_pt1 | contig 19869 bp, 14 predicted proteins | sample MGYA00514754_ERZ651768 | MGnify/ENA metagenome assembly ERZ651768
GTAGATTTGAATCAACCCCTAAACCCCAGCCAACTAAATTATGTGAATATCGAGTCTCCAGTTTATCATCCAATGTAAAAGAGACTTTCCCGATATCCATTTTCCTTAATCGACCAGCGAATATTCGTTCGATGGCATTCATATAGTCCATAATCTCCATATCATTTGCTTGACTATTGCCTGAACCTGCTGGAACCAATGCTACTGGAATCTCCTTGTACGCCGAATCCGAACGAAGCATCAAACCAGTAATCACCTCGCAAAAAGTTCCATCCCCCCCAACTGATATAATTATATCATTAGGATTCAAGGTTAAATCTTTAATGATTGATATTGCATGTTCAGGTTCATCTGTTTTATACAACTCGACCTTGATCTTTGTATCAGAGAGTTCTTTTGCCACGAAATCTCCAACTTCAATACCTTTCTTGTGTCCAGAGAACGGATTGACAATAACATGTGCTCTTTTAGTTTTATACAATTTGTCAATACGTCTGTTTTTAAAATGGGAAACTTTTTCAGGTGGCGGTAAGTACTTACGACCCAGAAATCCCTTAAGCATTTCAGGTTCATCCAGAATCACCTGCTCAGGACCTTGAGACATTGCAAAAGTATTGTATCAAGCTTTATAAGCTAGCTTCTGTCGACAGAGATACGGGAATGTGGCGAGAGCTGAACCCTGGAAGTGAGGAATCGCGATGAGTAAATCAATTTACAGTTATATTGGTGACCAATGGAAGTCGCCATCGAAAGAACATAAGGCCCTTCAAAAGGATAGATTATTTCATTATCGTAGGGAAGATGCTACAGTCAAAGTAGAAAAACCTACAAGGATTGATCGAGCCAGAGCTTTGGGTTACAAGGCCAAACAGGGTTATATCATGGCTAGAACCAGAATTCGAAGAGGAGGTATGCACAAACATGCAATCACCTCAGGTAGAAGAGCCAAAAGAACAGGTATAGCTAAGATTACTATGCGTAAAAGTCTGCAGATGATTGCAGAAGAACGAACGGCCAAGAAATATCCAAATCTAGAGATTCTAAATTCTTATTGGGTTGCCGAGGACGGCAGACATAAGTGGTACGAAATGATAATGGTCGATCCCCATCATCCTGTAATTATGGCGGATCCTAAAATAAACTGGATCTGTAGCAGAGCCCAAAAAGGAAGGGTGCACCGAGGTTTGACTTCGGCAGGTAAGAAATCAAGAGGTTTGATGAACAAGGGCAAGGGTGCTGAGAAAGTAAGACCCAGTAGACAAAAACATCTTTCCCGAAATAAGCAGAGTCGAACACCTCACCCTCCAAGAAAGTCATAGGAAATGAGCGGCATAACCTACGACAGAAAGAATCCATTCATGGCTACTGTGACGGAGGCTTACTGCATTTCTGAAGGTTCGGGGAAGGAGACTAATCATTATGTGGTCTCATTGAAGGGAAGTGGAATTCGTTACAAACCTGGAGATTCTCTGGCTTTTTATCCATCAAATAATTATGAGCTGGTCAAGGAAACTATTCGTAAAATTGGGGCTAAAAAGAAGGATACAATTAAAGGCAAAGACGGGGTAGAAACAACATTAGCAGATGCCCTTCATTATAAATTTACAATCCATAGAGCTGGAAAGAAGTTCCTCAACGCCGTAGCCAAGAAAATGGGGAAAGGGAAAGATAAAGAAGATTTGGAGAAGATTCTAGATGATCGTGAAGAAGTAGATAAATACCTCTTCACCAGAGATTGTATAGATATCCTCAATGAACACCCAGTTCAATTCACACCTCAAGAATTTGTGGATACTCTGTCTCCTATTACACCTAGACTTTATTCTATAAGTTCTTCGCCAAAATCACATCCAAGAGAAGTCCACATAACTGTAGCTGTAGTAAAATATAATAATTTTGAGAGAGATAGATTTGGATTAGCAACCGGTGATCTTTCTAACCGTATTGAGGTCAATAAGACCAGAATCCCAGTTTACATCCAACCAACAAAAGAGTTTGTAATTCCAGATGACAGTTCTAAAGATATTATCATGATCGGTCCAGGTACGGGGATTGCTCCTTTTAGAGCATTCTTAGAACAGCGTATTGAGGAAAAGGGAACAGGAAGGAATTGGTTGTTCTTTGGAGAGATACATGAAAAATCAACCTTCTTTTACAAGGATGAGTGGTTTGAAGCTATGAAAAATGGTCACCTTCAAAAATTGACAACCGCGTTTTCAAGGGATCAGGAACACAAGATATATGTTCAACACCGTTTACTGGGGAATTCGAAAGAAATCTGGGAATGGTTGCAATCTGGATCGTATTTCTATGTCTGTGGAGATAAACAATACATGGCTAAGGATGTACATTCAGCCTTGATAGAAATTGCTCAAAAAGAAGGTAAATTAAAAAAGGAAGATGCTGAGAACTATATTAATCAGACATTAATGAAGGATGAGCGCCGTTACCTACGTGATGTGTACTAATCTTTTTCCTCGTCAACACCTAACTTGCTCTCTATAACTTCACCTGTTTCAGTATTGATAGTTTGTCCTGTCGCAGGATCATACCTGAATCCAGATTGCTGACTCACACCACCTATTTTCTGGGCATTATCACTTTCTTCATAATACTCTAGGTAATCATCCCCCTCTCCAAGTCTACTATAGACAAACATACCTAGACCAGCTATGCCCAAAACGATTAGAGGCGCCCAAATCAAAGGCTCATCGAAAAATGATTCCTCATCTGCAACTTCTTCTGGTTCAACAACCACAAATTCTTCAACTGTAACATTTACTTCTGCATATGCCCGATTGTCTAACTCATTATATTCGTCAATAATATTGTCCGGATCAATGACTGCTTCCAAATAATATGTTCCCGGGGCTGTAGGTTGCCAATAGAATACACGAATTTCCTCACCGATTACTCTTCCTAATGGCTTGGTCTGGTAAATCTCAAGCAAGGCACCGTCAATGAAAAGGGATATTTCAGCACCTATACAATCTATAGATGCATTCTCCATATTTGTAACGCTCTCTGGACATTCGCAACATATCTCTGGTCCGAAATTCAAAGCACCCACTGTGATTTTCAATGTTTCATTCAGATAAATCTGGCTTGGCAACTGTGTCATTTCAATGGATAATTGATAATTTTTCGGTTTTATGAAAACTGTAGTATTAATTGAATTATCAGCTAGGTCCTGATCCTCAAAATCACTATTGGTTATCTGCGCTACAATTGTGAGATTGTGGAAACCAGGTACAGATGTTGTCTTCCAGAAAACAGTAACAAACCTGACTTCATTATACAATAAATCCTCCTGAGGTACATAATATACAGGATTCCCCTCAAAATCATAACTCTGGACCTCTGGTGAAGAAGAATTATCCAGATAAACTGCCAACTCAAAGGAAGGGATACCTGCCATATTATTACGTATCTGGACTATCATTTCCACATAATCTCCTTTGAATACAGGGTCTCCGGAATCTACAGAAACCAAAGTTAAATCATAATCGGGAGTGGCGACATTAATTAGCAAAGATTTGACATTGTTATTTTCATCAAGCTCATCAATGACTTTACCTGCATCCATGTGTCCCGAAACACTAGGCTGTTGTTCATCCCAAGTATATTCTCCCGTGATGTTGTAAAATTCACCTTCTTCCAAAGAAAGTTGCCATGAATCTATTATTTCACCATCCACTCTCAATTCAACTATACAATTAGAGACGGCCATGGCTCCTGTGTTAAAAGTTGTAATTATTATATTTGATGGGATTCCACGTACAGCCTGCCCCTCAATCGTAATTTCGTAAACGGTCATATCTGGTTTTGCTTCAAGTATTTCAACTTCAAAAGTGAAATTATTATCGTCTTCTTCCCATTCTTCTATTTCATCTAATGGATCTATCCTAACAACCAGCGTATGATTTCCTATAATATCAGTACCACTATTTTTATCCCAAGTAATAGAGGATTGAGCAACTCCGGGAATTATGTTCTGCCCCCTTCTAGTAGCATTTGCTATATTATCTATGAAACTGTAACCAATCAATGATTCACTACCTCCCTCTGGAATATCATAGAAACCAATTCTAACATTGTTAGCTTCCACCACATAATCCTCATTCAGAACCTGTATAACCAAACTAACTGCATGATTCTGATAAGGTAAATCAAGCCAAGTGTCATTAGGATCAACTGTAAGATTCCAGGGCTCGTCCAATGTTAATTCAGAGGTGTGTGCTCGTATAGTCACTTGAGTGTCAAAAATGTTGTCGTCTTCACTAAGCTCTTCAATCTGCCCTTCTGAATCTAAAAAGACCTCGATAGTATAATCACCAATATCATCTGGAAACCAAGTAATATTGAACTGAGCGGTCTCACCCTGACCAACAATAACTCTCATCTGAACTGTCTCAATGATAGAGGTCGTGCCGTTTAGAATCTGTCTGAATTCAATATAGAAATCGCTACAATCAGCCCTTCCCGCATTTTCAAATATTGCTATGATATCAACATTATCTCCTTCGGCGGGATTCTCTGGAGTTATAACTAAAGTAAATTCTCCTTCAAGACTCTTGAGATTAGCTAAGGCCTCTGAATAAATAGTAAATTCATAGACTATTCTATTATTATCCTCATTTGTCTCAGATATCTCGTCTTCATAGTCAACAGCTATAGTCAATACACGGTCGCCAACACCACCACAACCATCAGGCCCGTCTGGATTACAAGTAAATTCAACTAAGGCACTCTTAGTTTGATCTATAACTGCTTCAGTAGACTCATAGATAGGCATACACTGGTCATCAACGTCACATTCCGAAGTACTATTCCAAACAACAATTTTTACATTATTAGCAGGCTCAGCTCCATTATTGACCACTTCAAAACTAATTTCCAGACCCTCGCCCTGAATAGGAAATTCAGGTGAAAAAGTAAAATTAATTGGTTCTAAATCACAATTACCGAACTCACAAGCCTGTGCTTCATCAGATGTTAGCAAAACAATTGCCAGAAAGGTCAAAATTATGGCGATTGGCCCTGCATATGTTCGGAACATAATGGTATGGTAACAAATTACTACATAAAAGTACTCCCTCAAGGCAAGAAAATGGAAACAGAGAGTTTATAATGGGCACTTTTTGCGAATACATGAACCCCGTTAGCGTGCTGGACTACAGATACGGTACCGAAGAAATGCGAAACATTTTCAGGGCTGATTCATATTTGGGATTCTTATTGGATGTTGAAGCCACACTAGCTGAAGTTCAGGAAACAAAGAAGATTATCCCTAAAAATACGTCGAAAAATATACGAAATGCAACATCTTTAGTTAAACGTGAAAGAGTAGAAGAAATAGAATCCGAGATTAATCATGATATAATGGCAGTTGTAAAAGCACTTGAAGAAAAATCAGGGGATGCTGGAAAATGGATCCACTTTGGAGCTACGAGCTATGATATTGTAGATACTGCTAGATCCATACAACATAAAAATGCCCTGGCCCTAATCGAAAAAGCAATTGATGATTTAATAATTTCATTGAGTAAACTATCTAAAAAACACAAGAAAACAGTAATGCTGGGTAGAACCCATGGTCAATGGGCAACACCAATTACATTTGGCCTCAAAATAGCTGTTTTTCTTTCTGAACTGAATCGGCATAAAGATCGTCTAAACGAGATTAAGCCTAGAATTGTAACTGGGAAATTTTTGGGAGCTGTGGGTTCTGGAGCTGCCATGGCTCCACATACCCTGGAAGTACAAACCGAAGTCTGTAATAGATTGGGCCTAAACGAACCCTTAGCTACCACTCAAATACTTGGTAGAGACCGAATAGCTGAGCTTGTTGCTTGGGGATCCAATCTGGCCACAAGCCTAGAAAAATTTACCTTAGAAGTTAGAAATCTTCAAAGAAGTGACATCGGAGAGGTCGCTGAAGCCTTCAACAAGGAAAAACAAGTTGGATCTTCTACTATGGCTCAAAAAAAGAATCCGATCGCCTCTGAAAATATTGGAGGTCTAGCCAGAGTTGTGCGATCAATGATCTACACCACTTATGAGAATAATTTACAATGGCATGAAAGAGACCTAGCTAATTCAAGTAGTGAAAGAATAATACTGCCTCAGTTTTACATCCTGCTTGAATACATATTGATTAAGACAGAAAATGTCTTTTCAAATCTATTTGTAAATGTAGAACGTATGAAAGAAAACCTTGATGCGGCAGGAGGGTTACCTATGGCTGAGGCATTTGTTATCTCACTCAGCAAGACGGATTTGGGAAGACAGGCCGCACACGAATTAATAAGACAAATTACAATGGATGCCGAAGAAGCAGGTGAAAAATTCTCGGATGCTGTGAGCGAAAATGAGATTGTAAGGGAGAAAATCGGGGAAAAGATGATCGCTAAGTGTCTAGAACCTAAAAATTACGTTGGACATTCATCCGAGATCGTGGACCGGGTCTTGAACTCAGTAAAATGAATTGTTATGCAATAGTAAATAATGGAAACCAAAGCCTGAAGAGACTTGGAGACAAGATTATAATTTCCTTATCAAAGCAGAAAATATTTGCAAAATATAGAGTCTTTGGAAGGATTATAGTCCTGGAAAGTAAGCAGGAGTTAAGTGATGTTATTCTAAATAGCAAACATTTGTATCCTTGCATATTTACTAGCTCCAAAGAGCATGAGATCTATGAAAGTATCATACTGTTGGTCGAGAATGCTATTCCCACAAAGAATTTTGCAATAAGGGTTGACAGAAAAGGAAATCATGATTATGATTCTACAGAACTGGCGCGCAATGTTGCAGGGGCAGTTTTCGACAAATGGCCCAATATCAGTGTCGACCTTAATTCACCTGAATTAGAGATATGTGTTCAAATTATTAATAATAAGTGCATAATCTATCTAAAGTATTCATGAAAATAACTGTAATCGGACCTGGGGCAATTGGTACTTTGTTAGCGGCATTGCTCTCAAATACGAATGTTGAAATATCATTACTTGTTAAACCTAAGCACAAAGAACTACTCAGAGATGGAAAGATAGTACTTGACAATTTCAAGGGAAGACGACTTGAGAAGAAAATCAAGATAATCACGAAATTAGATGATCCAGACTGGATCATTCTAGCTGTCAAAAGCTATGATGTAGATAATCTGATTGAACTTCTGAGAAACAGTAGGGCCCCTATACTTTGTTGCCAGAATGGAATAAAAACCTACCTCCAATTAACTGAAAAAATTGGAAAAGATAGAATTGCTTACATGGTAACTGGAATCGGAAGTTCGAAAATTGAAACCGGAGAAGCTGAATTCAAAGGTTCGGGCTTCACATTTATTGGTGAAGCATCAGGCGCAGCTAGTCCTAGACTCATAGATCTTTCAGAATTAATAATAAAGTCAGGAATTACATGTGATGTTGTCGATGATGTCCTTAGTTATGTCTGGCTCAAGACAATTATCAACAGTTCAATAAATCCTGTTGCGGCTCACTCTAAAGTAATTAATGGAGATCTCAAAAGACCAGAACTGAATAAGATAGTATATAAAATCTGTATGGAATCAACAAAGATATCAACAGAAATAGGAATCAGCCTACCTCTTGACCCATGGCCTGAAATTAAGAAAATTATTAGAAACACAGCAGAGAACAAATGCAGCATGTTACAAGACTTAGAAAATGGAAGACAAACAGAAATTGATGCAATTAACGGTGAAATAGCCCGAATTGCTGACAGTAACGGATTGGATGCAAGCTACAATAAAGAGTTCATAGAAAAAATCAAATCTGTATCTAATTGATTCCAAGAGCTTTATTTGTTTTTCGAATTGATTTCATGTTATCCAATTCAAGACTAAACATTGCTCGGATTGCATCTATATTCTCAGGTACAACATCAGATTCTTGGTGTATGGCTTGATAATAATACAATTTGTCTTCTAAAATATGAACTCCGTCTCTCCACACAACTATTTGATTTAGATCTCCTCTTCGATATGACAGATCACGTGCTAGTTCCATTATCTCAGCAGTACCTGGAAGATTACGGATGGCAGTGCCTTTATTTTCCAAGAAACCATCCACTAAATTAACTCTAGGTGTAGCCTCCCAAAGAGACAAAATATCCTTGATGACAGGACTTCTCTTCAGTGTAACAATTACACAATGAACATGCATAATAGTGGTAGGAACTTTAACGGCCATCGTTTGGATATTCAAATTAGACATTACTGTTTGAACATCGGGCCCATGATGACTAGGAACATCCAATACAGGCTCAATAGAATTAAGTGGCCCTCGGTCACTATCTTTAGGATCCCCGCTACGTCGTACCATAACCGCCTGTACATTATCAATGCCATGTTTCTGTGAGAGTGGATAAAGAGTCCTAGCTAAACCAGTAGTATTACATGACACCACTCTGACATAATCCTTGTCGATAGATTCGTCATAATTTGTCAAAGCATTGAAACTGACGCCTATAGGAGAATGCTTCTCTCCTCCCTGCCAGATAGCTTTGGCTTTGCCATCCTTGTACATCTGCATATTATTTACACCCAATTTACCAGGAGTACAATCTAAGATAATATCCGATCTTGCGACTAGGTCTTCAGTAACCCCTGAGATCTCCACGCCCTCCTTCTCAAAGAAGGGGATCTTTTCCCTAGTAGAAGCAAAGACAGCATGACCTGAACCCAAGGCACCCTGCACCTCATAGGTAGGCTTTGTCTTCACAATACCCTCTACAGTCATGTCATCCTGTAGAGCAACCGCTTCAGCGACACGCTTACCTATCGTCCCATAGCCGTTGATGCCGACCTTTATCATGTTTGTTGATTCAAGGGCACTCTATAACTAATTTTCTTTATCATCGGACATCTTCTTTCTAAGATGCTCTATGGATACAGATATCTTCTTTTCAGGAATTGAATCTGTTGGTTTTGTAAACTCTCCAACTTCATCAACATCCTCTACATCGGCTGAAAAATCCTCTATATCTTCTACTTCTGGTGAAAACACGTCAACATCATCCTCATCTTCTTCAACCACTTTCTTTGATATTGCATAATCTCCCTCACCACCCTCGCCTGATGCCACATTACCACTAGCTATGTCTGAAGCTAATTGTTTTCTCTTTTCTTCGGCACCTTCATCAATAGTTTCCTCCAGAAGCTCCTCCGGAGACATTTCCTCTTCTGGTTCTTGCTCCATATCAATTATTTCATCAAGATCCAACTCAACCTCTTCATTGTACAAAAATTCGGGCATTTCTGGGACTTCGGCACCAGGTGTAGCTATTGCCTCATAAAATTCAAAAGCGTTCCTTTCAACTTCTGAAACGAACGCTTCTAAATCATCCTCTTCTATTCTAGAATAGATAGTTGCCATACGGTCTGCGATAAAAGCAAAATAATTTGGAGCAACATCAAACGCATTTTCAGTCCAAGTAAAAGGAATCCAAGCCATTACTTGTCCATTTTTACGATCCACGGTAATCTTCAACTGGGGTCCTGGATAAACAATGCCCCCACACGGCACATCGTAATTATTCATATAAGCTAACACCTTGTAAACATCATCTTGACGAGGAGTTTGTTGCAATTCATATTTTGCCTCAAAATAAAAATTAACACCCCTATAATTCATAAAGATTTCAGGTCTCCCGGAACCCTGAATAGGATTTGCCGAGGCCTCCGAATCTCCAAACAAAGAGCCCATAATTGAATCGCTCCATCCCTGTCTTACCTGTTCGGGCGCATCATACTTCAGAACGATATCCTTGTTCTTCGACCTGAATTCTCTCAATGATTTGGCATGAGCCCGTAATTTTAGGCCTGATGCGATCTCACACAATATCCAAAGCGCATAAATGTCAGTCATCTTCTGTGTCTGGACCAAAACAGTCTCTTCATAGTATGACTGATATTCATCCAGAAACTCACGCCATAAAGGTGGAAGATCTCTATAGGCTCTGTTACGACTCCAAGTCTTAGCATTGATTATAGCTTCTCGATTTATCAGTCGTTCTTCCTTACGGGTTCCTTTGGCAACGGGTATTAGTTCTGCTAATTTTCCATCCCCTAGTACCTGCTTATGTAATCTACAAGCTAAATCAAGTTTATTCAGCTTCTCTTTAGACTCTTCATCTAAGGTCTGGTATTCTTTTCCATAAATCGCAGACCATGCTTTCTTCTCCCGTTCTCTGCGATCCATCTCATCCCTGAAAAAAATTGCTTCAATAAACACCTCCATATGGAATTTTACCAACAAAATATTAGTTGGAGTGCTCCACTTCCTTTTACGTATGTCCGTAACGTGTGCAGTAGCATACTCAGTACCTTTCTGCGCACGAGCAAGAGCGGTCTTCTGCCATCTTACCGCCCCCCTAATTTGAGCCTTCATTGTCTTGCGCTCAACTTCAACTTTATAGGTATAAGCACCTTTCCGAATGTCCTTGGTTACTTTCAATAATCTTTCTGAAAAGTCTAATAATTTCTCAATGTTCAGCATTATCTTCTCTTCTTCAATTGAAGACGTTGCTCCCGGATACATCTCTTCGGGTTCTTCTGCTCCTGAATTTTTAACGAGATCTGGTATATGTTCATCTCGAAGAGACTTAAATTGTTCATAATCTAACATTTTGGGAGCAATCACTACTTCCAACTTATTTGATATCGAATTGCCATCTTTGCTATGCAGGCAAATCGTGTTCGTACCTATGTAATCTGGAACTGTAAATTGCAGCGAATGAGTACTATTGGATTTAACAAGGGGCAAATCATCAATCTTGGCCGCACCTAATTTTACATGAACGCCAGCCAGTTGTTTGAAGGCATTAACATTGATCATGACACTCTCCCCCTCAACCAGATGATCAGAATGCCCCTCAGGTAAATTGAGCTCTATAGTTGCATCTGGTAGACTCATATCAACCGAATACGCTTAAACCAGGTGAGTCAACCATTTTCTCTAAAGTTGTAGTAATACCATGATTGGCTCCAAGTACTTCATGAGACTTAAGCATTACACATTTCAATTCATTTCTCTCAAGACCCTCTAGTGCAGGCATAATATTAGATTTAATCACATCCTGCAGAGCCCTATCAATATCATATTGACCTCTAGAATTGAAAACAGTTAACATAGAATCAATAATAACGGCGGGTCCAATCTTCCTATAGGTACGAATACCACGTGCAACTTCATCATCCCGGGATGGTGGTAATTCCTCTTCCTCTAGGAAATTCATGAGCTTGTTAAACGACTTAAACATCATCCCATCATCATCATAAAAGTCAAACTTACTCTGAGCATACCAATCCTCTTCGGTCTCGGGTCTTTCCGGAGCAATCCCTAACTTGGTCAATTTACTGTATACAAAGATAGGCATACGTTTGTATTCATCATCTTTCTGAGGAAGTCCTATCTCAACAAAAGCAAACCTTCGCATCAATGCGTGACCTACATTGAAAAGAGTATTCTTATCTTGTGTATTCATGGTCCCAATTATTCTAAATTCAGGTGGCATCATGAAAGGAGCGCCCGCTGTTTCCTTGGCTGTCAACAAGGGCTGTTTGTCTCGGTATTCAAATACAGTGAATAATTTACCGAACGCCTCATCAATATTGGCCCGATTGAACTCATCAATGACCAAATAGTGGGGCTTTCCTACTTCTTGCATAGATTTTTCGCAACGCTGTGCCGCATCAGATACATAACCCTCCTTGAAATAATAACCTCCAGAATCATCAGGAGAAATACCCCCTATAACTTCAAAGTTGGACCATTCAGCATTTGCAGTTACAATAGTGTAGTTAGGTATTGGGCTTCCGTCTTTTCCTTCCTTGACACCACAAATCTGTGTCAAAAGAAGATTTGCAAGTGCGGTTTTACCCGTACCTGGATCCCCATACAACATTATGTTGCGACCAGATTTTAGATGAGTGACTGTTTGATTAATAGTGTCTTCAGTCGTTGAATAATATTTAGATAATTCTTCATAATCTACACCATATTCAACTTTCATGGCCTTACGTATTACTGCTGTTTCTGCCAAATCCTCCTTAAGCTCTTTCTCTATTTCACTAAAATCAACACCATAATTTTCATCCTCGGTGGGTTTAATATCAATCGTAGCCTCTGGAAATTCAGATAATAGGCGGTCCATTGCATCCTCGAGGGTGATATCACCTGAAGATAGGGGGGCTGCTTCAGCTTCCTCCTTTTCTTCTGGTTCGAATGACGAATCAAATGGATCAGAAGGAGGACTAGATAATTGCATCTCCATCATCTTGTCCTTGAATTTCTCGGTACCATATTTCATTCCGTACCAAACAGCACCACCAGCAACCGCCAATGGGAGACCGAACATGACCCAGTCTATAGTACTCTCTGGAGATGAAATACTTGTACCTGACAGCAAGGCAGGGGCAATCATTGTGGCAAAAAGAGTCCCTATACCAGCGACAAACAACCCAAAGTAGGCCAACCCCTCCATGCTCTGCTCAGATTTCCTTTTACGATAAAACAGGAAAACGCCGATAAAGGCTATGGACACAGAAAGAACTGTAAGTATAATATCTCCCTGCTCAAAATAGAGATTACCACGATTACGCACCAGATTCCAGACAAGAACGATAAACTGTAATGAAAGACCCATCAGTATCATAAAGAAGTATTTCGCTTCTTCCATGTCCTTGAGCCTTGTAGTCTGTAAAATGTAGCCTGCAACTCCTAACAATAAGAACAACAAGCCTACTAACAAAATCAACATTTCAATGGCCTGTAAATCAACATAGACATCCTTTACTGTACCTCCCACACCAATACATGCTTGCTCGACATCTGCATCAAAATCTTTAACTAATTTACTACAAGATCTCCATGGACCTCGAACCCAATTATGATGTAAAGCTGCAAAAACAAGAGACCCAGCACCTATGAATGAATAAATCGTACTAAGAGGAGCCTCACTGATATCCTTTCCAGTAACCGAATAAAGAAATACTATGTAAGAAACAATTATTATGGCTAAACCTGCGGTAGCTCCCAAAGTAGTCTCGACCGGTTCTAGAGGAGTCTCATTTTGACCCATGTAGAGATAAACCAGAGCCATAAGAATGATCATAAATATCAGAGGAGCCATGATATTACTATCACTAATTTTCCGGCCCTGATACAATATACAAAGACCTAGTAATACAGTTATACCTAATATTGTTTGGTACTTGTGTGATTCTATGCTAAAACCGGCAGTATCCCACTCAGATTCCAAGACCAGGGGACAACCATTTTCATTTCCCTCAACTGAACCCCATGAAGGACATTGGAAGGGTTCATTATAACCAACATATGCATCCAGTTTCTCCTCCGTAGGTTTACCCTCATCGAATACATAGTCCGGTCTCGGGACCTCTCCTGTAGTGTAATACAAAACAAGACCGAGTAATGCAACCGCCAGCAAAAATTGAAAGGCCGGCAAGTAAAAGCTTGACCTAGACTTAATAATAGGGGGTGGAGCAGAGGCACTGCTCATCTCTCCTGAATCCTCAGCCACGGGAGTTTCAACCTGTGAAGGCCCCACATCTTTAGCACCGGCTAAGTTAACTCCACAAATATTACAAAATGGTGCATTATCCTCAACTTCGACTGCACAGACTGGGCACTTTTTCATTAATTGTCAACTAAGAGTAGCTGTTAAAAGCTTTGGATTGTGGCAAACATTCTTAACAACCTTTTCACTAACAAAATAATGAGTACTGATTCGATGACTCTAAGGGATTTAAGAGTGCAAACTTTCAAAGAAAGAAAAGAAGGTCGACTAACAAAATTACCAACTAGATTTTATCAAAGGCTCGGATCACTAGAGAGACAGATGCGAAAAATCAGAGAGGACTCAAAAAGCAATGCCCAAAGACTAGAAAAGGCCAACGCAAACATTCGTAAGTTTTCCGACATGAAACTTGAGTTGCACAAAAATCGCGAAAGGAAATTGACAGATCTAGCACGTGAGAAGGTAAATGGACAAAATCCTGACACGGACCATGTACATCAAAATGAAAACGAATATCTGGTTTCTTTATGTGATGTCATAGAAAAACATCGTGAAAAAACGCTTCTTAATGAAGTCTCTATTGAACTTGATGAACAAATACTGGAAGAAGATGAGATTGTAATTGAAAAAATTACCGAGAAAATAGAACAACCAAATGAGGAATATATAGAAATAAAAGTGCTTGAAGATCTCCCCACCTTTACGGGGATGGATGCAAAAAACTACACTCTCAAAAACAGAGATATTGTTAGTATTCCAATCTACAATGCCAGAATACTTAGTGATGCCGGAAAAGTCAAATTAGTCAAAGAGGTGAAGGCCTGAGCTACAAGACCCAGCGTAATGGCATACTAATAACTGAACAGAAAATAGCTGCACAGATTCACAACAAAGGTCGAACTGGAACGCCTCAGGAGAAAGGCTACCTATCTCTTACAGCTGAAGAAGCGCTGTACTGTAATGAAAGAGGAGATATTCAATTAAAAGATAATGAAATAGAAAAATTCTTGGAAAAGAATCAGAGTTATGTTGTCTATAAGGATCTGAAAGAAAGAGGATTAGTGGTTAAAGTCGAGAATTATGGCCTGCGACTATATGATCGTCAGACCTCAGCAAAAGGACCTGCTTCAGCCATAGTCTTAATTAAAAAATTCGAGAATGTAATCGATTTCTCGGATATAATTGCTGAAATAGAGAAAGACCTAGAAAGAAGAGTTCAAGTTTCCATAGTGGACTCGGATAATGATGCCGTATACTATGTAGCCAAATTTGTAACATGGCCTAAAACCAAATTAAAAGAAAATGAAAAATCGAGTGTGGAAGATGTAAGTATGAAGGAATTGATTGATAAGGGATATCAACTCAATTCGGGCCTGAAATTTGGAACACATTATAGAGTGTACAACTATGAATCCAAGCACGCGCCCTGGTTAATACAAAAAATAGATGACAGTCTGACCTGGTTGGATGTGACCCGAATGGTCAGGGTTGGACATGGAGTGAATAAGACCATAATCCTAGCCTACAAAGGGCATTGGATCAGCTTCGATTGGATCAAGCCATGATAATCGGCCTCTACTTGGAAGATTTTTCATTGCTAAACAAAATAACTAGTAAGATCAAAAGTAAGGAATTTATATTAAGACATATCAAGAATATTTCCAAGATAGATAAGGATATCTCCGTAATCATATCAAAAGATACTATCCCGGAATGTAAGATACCACAGATTCAGCCTAAGAATCTGGAAATACTGAAGCTTAGAATCAGATGTGAATTCTATGAATCTTGTAATCTAATAGCCGGTATTGACCCGGGAGGAACGACTGGACTTGCAATCATTGGTGGAAATAGAGTACTATTTCAAAACGTGTTTGACAATATAAAGCACCTAATTCGGATTATAGAATCAATCTACGAAGAAATTGGATTAAATACTATAAAAATAGGTACTGGTTCACCTCCTGAAAGAAACCAAATTATACAATCTCTTGAAAAATACTCTGCTATTGTGAAACTTGTAAATGAAAAGAGCAGTGGAAGTGGTAGTCACACTGCAGCCGCCACTAGAATTGCAATCAGAAAAGAAACCTCAGAGACCCCCCAAACGTATCAGCCAAAAGACGGGGAAATTGCCTGGATTCAACATGAATCGAGAAGATTATCAAACGGCCTAGTTACGATAGATAAGCAACTGGCCCATCAAATATTGGTGGGCAAAACTAGTATGAAAGAAGCTATCAACACCTATACCTACAAAATCAAAATGTAAGTTTGAAATACCATATCTTATCTGATATAATTGTCGCATATGGCAGCTTTACTTTCCATAGATAAATTACAACACGGCTTTGGCAAAGGTGACACTCGAGTAGATGTTCTAAAGGGAATCGACCTCACCATTGAAACCGGAGAATTGGTTGCACTCATGGGGCCTTCAGGATGTGGTAAGTCAACATTACTCAATATCATAGGAGGTCTTCTGAAGGCAGAAAATGGAGAAATAGAACTCACAGGAGCAGTCAATCTTGAAAGTGGAACTGCTGACTATTTCAAATATGGAACAAAACATCCACGAAGAGTTGTAGATGTCAGACGTAGTGGAGTTGGTTGGATCTTTCAAGATTACCATTTACTTGACCAGTTAACAGCTTTCGATAATGTTGTTATGTCTTTAGAATTAGCAGGTGTGGATACCTCTGAAGCTGAGGAACGTGCAAGAAAAGCACTCGTTAAAGTAGATTTAGAGAATCGCATGGATTTCATACCTGAACAGCTGTCAGGTGGGCAGCAGCAACGGGTTGCGATAGCGAGAGCGATTGCAGGATCCCGACCTCTACTTCTAGCAGACGAACCTACGGGAAACCTGGATGTGAAGACTGGAGAAGAAATCATAGAACTCTTCAAAGAACTTTGCAGTGATAGGAAAGAACCAATTTCAATTTTGATGGTAACACATGATCCACATCTGGCCTCCAAAGCTGACCGGATGCTGTTACTCAGGGATGGGTTGACTGCGGCATCGGATATACGCACGGCATGGGGAATAGGGGTTGAAGAAAAATGAATGGCGCCATTCTGATTTTCCTAGACCTTTTAGGGTGGTTATTCGGCAAATCAACCATACCTTGGAAAACAAGATTTTTGTCCGCACCTGATAATCTCTGGATGGCAGCAAAAAGTGCCTGGGTCAGTCGTGAGAGAGGATTGGCCGTGTTTGCAGGGGTATTCCTAGCGTCCTTAGTAATCACAACCGTTCTTGCATATGGAGTAGGACTTTCTCAACTAGCACTGCAAGATTCATTACAAACCGATGTGTTTGACGCAAAAATTGATTTTAAAAGGGATCCGGGCAACAATGTTACGGGTAGGACAAATAATTCGGTAGTTTGGGAATCAGTCTGCGATGAATTGACCTCAATGGATGAATTTTCAGATTGCGGCTTGATATTCGGACGACAAGGCATTCGTGTCGAAGGATTCTTTGATGAGACCTTCCTTGTACCACAACCTCTGAATGTGATTTCCATAGAGGGGGCAACGGGTGATTGGGGCAATGTCAGTTTCGATTACCCAGAGGCCCTAGAATCAGGCCCTCCAATCAATGGGGACAGAACCTTGCGATTCTATGGAGATGGCATCTGGGATGGAGAACTAGGGGAGAGGCATGCCAAACAAGTGATTTATGGTTCATGGCCGACTGATGGAAAGGCGGCTGCCGATAATCGTTCTATTGTCTTGCCCTCCCAAATCGCTAGCAAGGCAGGTGTTGGTGTTAATGAAACAATATCGTATCTAAATTTCACATATGTCACAGATTCCGTCAGTTTCGAAGCTATTAGTGAGGGTTTAGATGATTGCCAGGGTGAAGAAGTCATAGAGCAGAGTGGCTATCTTTTCTGTAGAGTAAATATGACTGTACGCAATCTAACGATTGCTGCAATCTATGAGGAGACTGGTCCCGGAAATCCAACGTTGCTCTTCAATCCTGTAATGATTACTGAGTCCGTTCTTACAGACGAACAACGCCTAATCCTGATGGATTATGATCATGGGTATCTAGGTGTTGCCTTGGATAGATCACTTCTACCAACGTCTTCCACTGCAGACGCAGAGGACTGGCTTGAAAAACTGCAAGAAGAAGTCAGAGATAAAACATATGCAAACGGGGAAATTGAAATTGAATATGTTGACCTTATTTCAGGTACGATTGGCTTCCTGAATATATTTTTAGGTCTGGTTCAAGTATTTGATTACATACTAATGATTCCTATAGTGGTTCTGTCATTCTCGGTACTAATATACGGTTTAGCGTTGTCTTTAGAACAAAGAAAAAGAGAGATAGCGATTCATCGCGTTCTTGGTGGAACAGAAGCAAATTTGAGAGGGATGGTACTTCTTGAGATATTCGTTATCAGTACTGTAGGTTGGTTTGCAGGCTATACGCTTTCACTACTATCTGTACCACTAATACTTGATGCTGTTGGTTTCATGTCTTTCAGAGAAGGGGAATTCGATGTTAATGCAATATTGAGTTTCTGGTCAACGATTCTGGTGATTATACTTACCATTGTGGTCGCTATGTTATTTGGAAGAAGTCGTACTAAGGAATTCTTGAGCATAGAAATTGATGAAGGCGTCCGTAGGGTCATAACAGTCAAGAAAGCAAGAACCTGGTTACATTTGACTGCTTTCTCAATTGGAATTCTAGCAGTTTTAGAAAGCTGGATTGAAACAAGGGAAGGTTGGTGGATATATGGTGAGGATGGAATTGTGGGCAATTTCATATGGAACGGACTGCTGTTCATCTTAGGACCATTCTGCCTCTGGATTGGAGGTGCATTGGTACTAGGCCGAATAGGAGCCGCAGGACCAAAGATCCTTACTCTCTTCTTAGGCTGGACACCAGCATTATCTGATATCAAAAGAGGTCTGAGTGGATCCAGTTCTAGTGAAGCCGTTAACAGACTGGCAGTCATCATGCTTCTAACACTATCGATCGTCACTCTTGCTGCAGTTCAAGGATACACCGGTACTGTAGTAGATGAGAGAACGGCCTCGGCGCAGACAGGAGCAGATCTTCAGGTGCAATTTGACGAACCGGTCACAGAAGAACAAGCACGAACTGAAGTCATGTTAGCCATACAAAGGGTCGACAATCCCTCAATAAATGGAATAGAATCAACAACCTCAGTAGGTAATATCTTCACTAACAAAAAGGGAGAGGGGGCGAGCCTTCTGACTTGGATTGTGTTTGATAATCATGAAGATACTTTGATTTGGGACACACAAGCAGTCCCGAAGAATGATATTGAGGCTTCAGCCTCAAACTGGGCAGACGGTGGTTTCACAACTGGAGAATCTGCTAGAAGACTACTGGACTTACCCTCAGAGGACTCTGAAAGTGACCCGGAGGATTATGAAATGAACCTAGAATATGACGAGTATACTTTTACCTTCTCTTGGGAACTTAATACTACTATTATTGACACGACAACTACTGAAACTAAAGTAAATTACATGGGTAATCACCAATGGGTGCCTGGATTATCAACAACAGAGGCTGAACAATCAATAGTCATAGGAGAAAAAACCTACAGACTACTTGCAGGAGATAATGTAGTTGACAGCTATACTTCATCACGCTGGTTCTTTGAACTATGTGATCAGAGCGAGGAGGATTGTGGAGATGCTTTACGAACATTAAGCGTTGAAGTAACAAACGGAAATGGGGTTGCCTCCACACAGGATTGGTCAACGACTCACAGGGAAGTGGAAAGAAATGGAGGGCTGATATTTGGTACACAGGGATTACTAAGCCTTCAATTTGTAGTTGCCTCGCTTGCTTCCGTGGCCTCTGCATTTGTTTTTCTATCATTAGTTCTTACCAAACGTAAAAAAGAACTGGCTATCCTCCAAGCCATCGGAGCCAGTCCAAACCAAGTCATACGTCTTGTTTTATTCGAAATTCTAGCGATAATTATTGTTAGTATGGGTCTTGGCGTATTACTAGGGCTTGGAATTGCATATTCGTTCAATGGCTTCTTTGGAATCTTTGGATTCTTATTCCAACTATTCCTTGGAGCCGGGACGCCAATCAACAGGAGCCTTGTGTGGCCTTGGTTCCAGTTAGGGCTTGTAAACCTCTCTGTTCTGTTCGCTGTAGTAATTGCACTGATATTTACAACACGAAGAGCATTGAAATCGGACCTTGCTGTAGTTCTTAAGGGGGAGTGATATATGGCTAACAAACTAAATGAGATTCTATCAGCATCGGGGTTATATCACGTCTATGAATCAAAAGCA
>ERZ651768.1123-NODE-1123-length-19868-cov-60.856450_pt1 | contig 19868 bp, 16 predicted proteins | sample MGYA00514754_ERZ651768 | MGnify/ENA metagenome assembly ERZ651768
CCTCGTCAAGTCGTATATCCCTCCAGCGGTGTGCAGGAACGAGTTGGTGTAGAACGAGGCCGAGACAGGATAGCGATTCTCGTCCCCGAACGAGGCACCGACATCACCGTGCACTATCAGGCAGGCATCACAGTCCTCGCCGACGAGTGCAGTGACGTGGTATCCGTTGGAACGCATATTCCTATCTTCGAGTCTGACAATCGCGAGACGGTCCACGACATGGGTGCTCTCGGCGATGGCCGAGTCTATCTCAGCCTGCCTCGCACGCCTATGTTCGAGGGCGGGGGCAACTGCTGGGTCACTCAGGACATCATCGACGGAAACGCCGTGCTGCAAAGCTTCGAGTATGTGATTTGCAATACCTGACTCGATATCGACCACCCGCCCCAGCCAGATTACCGGGTGGTCGGAGCGAAACTCCTCGCGGTCGATCCCGCCCCCATCCAGCTTGTCCACCCAGACCAGCATATCCTCGAGGTCACTGAGGTCCACTTCTCCTTCAAGCAGGTCGTACGCGATGCGAGCCGCTGACGGAGTCTCTCTCCAGATGATTACGACACCCCCGTCTTCATCCTCGCCGGGGGCATTGGATTGGTGGTGATCAATGCTCAGTCCGCAACCGGGGTGTCGGGGCAAATCGCAGACTGCGGTGTGCCTATCGATATGCCCGTCGAGCAGTCCCGCACGCAACTCTCCGGGGTGACCGAAGACAACCTCGGCGTCCGGCCACCAGCGCCGAAGTATCGCGGCGGTGACGACCCCGTCGAGGTCGCTGTCTGTGACTATCCTGCGAATATCCAGCGACAGCGCTTCGCTCTCCATCTCCGCACCAGCCCTAGCCACCCCTCCATTGTGCTTTCGCAGACGGATTTTGCGCACTCATGAGGATTTGACGAGTGCATCCAGCGACAATTGAGATATGGATGACCCCTTTGCGGGTTCCATGGAGACTTCCTGCGGCTTCGTCCTCGTCAACTATGACAGCGTCCTTCTACTACAGTACCCACAGGGTCACTGGAGCTTCCCAAAAGGTCACGTTGAGCCGGGCGAGACCGACCATCACATTACTGCCTCGCGCGAACTCGTCGAGGAGACCGGCATCGCCGAAGTCGCGATCAACGACTCGTGGATGTCGCGCACTGAGTACACCTTCCAGAGAAAGGGCAGGAAGATACCCAAGCAGGTCTACTGGTACCTCGCTGAGACGAGAGAGCTGGACGTCACTCTGTCCAAGGAACACACCAACTACCTGTGGCTGGACTTCGACGGGGCCGAGGCACAACTGACCTTCGAGCAGGAGAAGGACATCCTGCGCTCCGCTAGAAGCCACTTGCAGCAGATGGGCAAAGCAGTCTGATTAATCCAGTTTTGATTATCTCAACCAATCGATTGCAGCAGCAAGAATTACCAGAATCATTAGTACTCCAATTAAATCAGTTAGAACCTTCAAAGACATCAATATCTTAACCATCCCTCTTGGAACAAAAGGCAAACCTGAGACCGTTTTCTCAACCTCTCGAAAAGACTCAACATATTTGTTGAACAAGGACATTGGTTACTCCTGACGCTTTCCTAGAGGAGTCCACAGAACCTCTTCCTCCCCTGCGTTAGAGGAGATCCAGCGCCCGAGGACAAACATCCAGTCCGAGAGCCTGTTTAGGTAGGAAACGACCTCGGGGCGGACCGCCCCCTCTCCGTCTGCCTCCCGCATAGAACAGGCGTGCCGCTCGGCTCTGCGTGCAACGGTCCGAGCAACGTGCAGAGTCGCTACCGGCGGTGATCCGGTTGGCATGATGAACGACTCCAACGGCTCAAGATCCTCCAGCCACATATCCATCTCATCGACCAGCCTGTCACACGCGTCAGAGTCGATGAGCACCATCTGATCCGGCAGCTTGCCAGGAGTGCAGGAACACTCACCGCCGACGTCAAAGAGCTCCTGCTGGACCCTGCCCATCGCCTCGTCTGCGGCGTTGCGGACCTCGAGTGAGATGCTCGGCATCCGGTTGAGCTCCATCCTTACTACGCCAACCTGTGAGTTGACCTCGTCAATGGTTCCGTAGAGCCTCACTCTGGGATGCTCCTTGCCCACCTTGGCCCCATCGAGCAGACGAGTCTGCCCTGTGTCGCCCGCTCCGGTGTGTACTTTGGTTATGCGGACCATATGATTCTCCGATTCCGCTCTGCGCTATCAATCGTCCCGAAGGGGCTCGGGCTTCACCTGATTCAACGCTTTCTCTATGGCGTCGAGCCATGATTGGTCAACAGACTCCCAGCCACCTGCCTTCTCGAGCTCAAGGACATGCCCACGCTCTTCCTCCTCATTGCCCGAGTGGCGATGAATAAGAGCGAGCGCGGCGTGACTCATCGAGTTGATCCACGGGTCTTCCATGTCCCATGAGCGCTCGAAGTGGGTGATTGCCCCATTAGGGCCGTGAATCAGGCCACGTCGGACCTGTCTGAGGCCTGATTTGGACCAGGATATCCCCTGGACCCCGACTACGAGCCCCCTGAAGGCCAGATAGATCTCCAGCAGGACGAGAACCGAGGCCACAGCAAACGATCCTATCTGCTCCGTCTGACCCATCTCCGCCCACCTATCGCCCATGAGGCTGATAGCTCCCATGCAGAGCAGTACCCCTCCGAACGGAGCGACCACTACATCGTTGCGAAGCACAGTCATGTGTATGACGCCAATGACCACGGCCACCCCTCCGATGAACGCTGCGACAATCGCTGGGACCGACTCACCGGTTGGTCGTGGTGCCGTGGTTGAGATCCATAGTACGGCGCCGATTATGATCAGGACGGCAGCGAATCTGCCGCTGATTTCTGGGAACGGCTGATGACGTGAGTAGTACAGTGTGATAACGCCGAGGACTAGGAAGAGCGCAATCCAGAACCACACGGGAATCACTCCTCCCTCGGCTCGTCACGCCATCCCGGTTTCCAGAAATCCTCGTCGTCGAGCCACCTCAACCACTCGTCACCATCGGCTTGCAATAGCTTGATTGCTCGGTGTTCCAAACCTTCGAGCAGCGAATCATCGACCTCGCCCTTGCTGTGTGAGTCGGTCCACTCCTCCCGCACCCGCCCGACTTGGCGCTGTCCCTCGCCATGGTCATCGTAGCAACGCTCGCAGACGTCTCTAAGATCCTGAATCCACATTCGTGCGCCCTGCATGTGAGGCTCTTCATCGAGGGGCTTCTCCTTGCGCTTGAACGGCCACCAACCCATCTCTACCAGTTACCCCGCCACATCCGACTTTCTTGATGCTTTGCGAACCTCTCATGTCGCAGGTCGTGGCCTGTGATACCCGAATAGCGCTGGTGATACGCTCGCGCACACGCGAGGGGTTCTGTTGATAAGCAGAGCGAATTTGACGGGGCACTTCGGTGGTCGATACGATGGACGAAACAAGCAGTATAACGATGAGAGACAGAAGGAAGAGCAACTCTGCGATAGCTATGGTACTGCTCATGCTGATGAGCACGCAGATGTACAACTTCCAGGATTTCGAGAGAGATGATCCAGAGGAATCCGATTGGGGCACCGTGCCTCAGAGAACCGCATACCAGCAGATGAACCAGGCCTCTGGTCCGGTGTCCGGAGGCACCCAAGGACAGCCTGCATCGGAGTTCGTGTTCAATCAAATCAGTTTCACCGACCCATCGTTTCACGACCCCGCTTCGTTCTACGGCAAGGTTTCCGACCCCGCCGCACTCAATCTGGACCCTGGTTACGGCTTCTTCCTTGAGGAGACCCAGACCGAGGATCACGACAACGATGGAATCGATGACTTGAACGACCTCGATGACGACAACGACGGAATCAACGACCTCATCGAGCGCTTTGACGGATGCTATGGGACAGACCCGTTCGACCACGACAACGACGGCATTCTCGACGAGTTCGACTGGGACGACGACAACGACGGTATCATCGAGGGACCGATAGATTACACACAGGGAGCTGACCCGAAAAACGTCAGCGCCGACCGCTACGTCGAACCCTCCACAGTCCACCCGTGGACCGGGACCCCTGTCGGCACTGGCTACCGCGTCGACCAGAATCCGATGGACCACGACAACGATGGGATAACCGATGAGGACACCGATGGCACCGGCCGTGGCTCCTACGACGAGGATGACGACAACGACGGCCGGATTGACCAGTTCACGTGGCCGTGCGACTTCGACGGCGACGGTCTGCAGGACTACTTCGACCTCGACGACGACGGCGACGGTGTGAACGACATTTGGGACGAGCACCCATGGGATAGCACGAAGACCGGCAACATCACCGCTACGGCCCCCCTCTGGTCGGGCTGGGTGGAGTGGACCGCAGGAGCCACCACTCACAACGTCAACATCGTCAGCGGGGGCTACACCCCGAGCACACTGAGCATCAAGACCGGTGACACCGTTGTGTGGACAAACACCGATACCGTCGACCACACGGTCACGTCGATGCCGACCTACGACAGCACCACAATCATGCCAGGCGGGACATGGAGCTACACCTTCAACAGCACTGGGACGTACAACTACTCCTGCATGTTTCACCAGACGATGACCGGCCAGGTCGTCGTGACATCCTCAGGAACGACGACGACCAACACCTACTCGCAGTTCGTCGGAGGGGTTGACTACGTGCAGCGTGAGACTCTCTGGCACCCACGAAACCAGTCCTTCGACATGATCATCGACGGCGACCTCGACGGCGACGGGATTCCGAACTTCATCGATCCCGACAACGACAACGACGGCACGCCTGACTCAGCCGACACCGATGACGACAACGACGGCCTGATGGACATGTACGACGTCGATGACGACAACGACGGCCTCCCGGACACCTGCCATCAGATAGACACCAACAACGACGGTGTAGGCGACTACCCTATCCCTTACACTGTAATCGAGATTCCCGGCATTGACTGCGAGATGGATTACGACCGTGACCTCGACGATGACCGGTACCGCCCTATAGATCAAAACTACAACCTGATCTGGGACTGGCTAGATCCAGATATGGGTGGCACCCCCATCCCCGACAACCCACTCTCCCCATTCCCCAACAACATCCCCTTCGACCTCGACGATGACGGTCTGAAGAACGAGCTGGAACCGTTCATGAACTCGACCTGGGCCGACGTCCAAGGTTGGAACTGCCCTAGCGTAGACAATCCGAACCCGGTCAACCCGCACGAGAACTGCGTGCTGATGCGCAAGTCCTACACTGGCAACAACGACTGGGACGGTGACGGCATCAACAACTGGGAGGATGTCGACGACGACAACGACGGCATCCTAGACTGGCTCGACATCGACCCCAACTGCGACCTCGATGACGACAACGACCTGCACCTTCTGAACGGCTCTATGTACCGCGATGACGGCCCCAACAGCCTCGACACCGACATCGACGGCGACGGTCTTCCAAACGACTATGACTGGGACGACGACAACGACGGCATCCCCGATTTCTACGACCCGGACGATGGCAATTGCGGCATCGTCGATTCCGACAACACCGACCCGTTCAACAGCCAATACTACTCACACAGCGACGGCGACGCCATCGACGGTTCCGACGACGGCGATATCTACGCCCACGACATTGCTCACTTCTTCTACTGGAACCAGACCTGGATGTTCAACCCGTTCAATCTGGGCAACAGCTTCGTCCTCGATTACAACGGCTACATCAACGACGGCGCCAACGGGACTCTCGCGACCGGCAAAATCCCTCAGATGTACTGGTACGTCATCAACAAGTGGAGCCCCTACAACGGTGGCAACTACTTCGACATCGACATCGATGGCGACTCGCTGGTGAACGGCATTGACGTCGACCAGGACGGAGACGGCCTGCCTGACTGGTGGGACCAGGATGAGGGCAACGACGGAGTCCTCGATGTGAACGACCCCAAGATGGGGGGTTCCTTCGATGACGGGACCTGCGGCTCGACCCTGTTCTGGGCAAGAGTGCAGGACCAAGTTGCCGAGCACGCCTGCGGTCTGGCTTACGCTTGGCTGTATGGGTACCCCCTCCAAAGTGCCACTCGGACCCAGCAGATGATCTACACCATGCCGTACAGCACCAGACCAGACCCACAATGGGATGACGGCGCTTACAACGGCAGCAACTCGCAGGGGCAGTGGACCTGCAACAAGAACTGCTTCTGGTTCGATTTCTTCGGCAATCAGGACATCGGTCCCAGCTCTGCTGTAACCTACAACCAGATGAAGGACAACCGCGACCTCTGGATAGCCTATGTCGGCATCAACTTCGGATTCTTCTCGTGGAACACCGACAGCAACGGCAACATGTTCCCCGACGAGGACGCCGACCTGCTGAACAACGACGTCGACCCGGACGACGATTGCGGCGCCCCCGTCGCTGGCAACATGAACCCGCAGTGCATGTTCAATGACACTGCGGATCTCGACGATGACTTCGACGCCATCTACGACCATTGGGACATAGACGACGACAACGACGGCATCTGGGACTACTTCGAGGTCGATACCAATGACGATCTCGACGACGATGCCAACACCGAGCCCGAGGGAGCATTCTTCATCGGCTTCAATTGCGAAGACAACGACGACGACGGCACCGACACCGACCCGGACGAGGATGGCTGGTACCAGGCGGTTTGGGACAAGGGCGTGCTGGGCCAAGCCCTGCTCCATCCGAAGTACTACGATGTCGACAACGACAACGACGGCGTGCCTGACGGAGAGGACCCCGACGACGATAACAACGGCCTCGACGACGACCAGCAGGAGCTGCTTTGCTTCGTCGGAGAGGAGCAATCCACATGGGACCACGACAACGACGGCATCCTCGACTGGGCTGACGACGATTGGGACGGCGACGGTATCGTCAATGTCCTAGAGCTAGCCTCTGCGACACCGTGGATCACCCCCTGGGACCACGACAACGACGGACTGCGGGACGACATCGACCTCGACGACGACGCTGACGGCATGTTGGACGAGGACGAGGTCATGCTGTGGCCTTCCAGGTTCGGCAGCGAATCGACCAATCCATGGGACCACGACGACTTCGGCGGCGGCGAGGGCATGGCCGACCCATCCGACCCCAACACCGGCCCGGACGCGATTGACCAAGACGATGACACCGACAACCGCACCGACCTCGACTGGGACCACCTTGAGGAGGGCTGGAACTCCGACAACTGCACCAATGGGGCGGAGTCCAGTGACTGGGACCACGACAACGATTGCATCCTCGACGAGGACGACAAGATCCCGACTAGAATCTCCCTGACCGTCCCGCCCGTTCTCTGGCTGGACAACAGGTACGCTGCCAGATTCAACGGGACCGTGAACTGGCTAGATCCTACACAAGGGGTATTCGCTCCGGCCCCGGACCTGCCGGTGCAAGTGCATATCGTGTGGACACGGAACGGAACCTCAGCCATCGAGTCAATCGACGTGCTGACCAACCAGGACGGGGACTTCGTGGTAGGGCAGTTTCTGTTCCCAGAGGACATACACGTCGGTGACAACACGACTTACAACGTGTATGCGGAAGTCACTGAGATGTTCATACATGACGGTTCATCGACAGAGCCCGTACCTGTGGAAATACGTGCCAACACCACGATTGACTATGTTTCATGGAGATACTTCCGAAGTGACGAGCAACCGCTCTTCGTGGATTACAAGGTCCACTACGCAGCCGACTGGGAGCGAGGCATCTTCGGCAACAGGCTGATTCACGCACCGGTCTCGTTCACCATCAGCGGTGGCATCTTCGGCAACACCACCCACCCAACGGTTTTCGACGGCTACGGCTACGGCTACAGAGCCGACTCCGGTGGCTGGGTCTCGCTGACTTTCGTACAGGCCAGTGGCACTCAGGGAGCGTGGAAGCAGGTGCAATGGAACTCGACCATGGACAACGGTGCGGGCAAGGTGCCTGGGGGCTATGAGGAGATTGTCTGGGACGACTTCTCCAAGAGTCACAACGTGATCGGGCGCTACAATTACACTAACACTAGCCTGCCTATTGGCGACTACGCCTTCGTCGGGTACTCCCGCCCCGACTTGGGCTCCGAGTGGCCGTGGCCGTTCCTCGAAGGTGAGAACACCGACAGCTTCGCCATTCGCTCCATGCACCGGATGTACGTTGAGGCGACAATAATCACCCCATCCATCCGTCCGGTATACTTCTGGGACTCGACGCAGTTCACTGGCTCGTCTTTCGGAGCCTGGCGAGCCATGTTCCACGGACCATCTCTGGTTAACGCCGGCCTTGGCTACTCTGACGTCAGTCTAGGCAAGCCGTATCCGATGCTGTGGGACGGATCCCCAGGCGGCCTTACAGGTCAAGCAGCCAGCCTCAGGCCGTTCCTCAGCTCCAACGGCACGCACTGGTTCATCTCCATGCAGAACGGAGGGGACTTCAACGTGCCACCATGCGGCCCCGTCGATCCACTGGACCCCGGCAGCGAAGTGCGCTGTGAGATTGTGCCGGAGATGTTCACCGGCGAGAAATTCCGTGTGATCGGCACGGTCTGGAACCGCACTATGACCGCTTGGCCGTATGATCCGATGGCCCTACAGGTCGATGTAGACCACAACGGCGTGTTCGCCGGCTCCTCCGAGACCGGTTATGCCCGTGTTCCGCAGATGGTCAACGGCGAGGCACAATTCGACTACAACTGGACATGGTACTCGCAGTACGCTGCAGGCGTCTTCGGCATCCGAGCCGACTTCACCAACTCGAACTACTACTTCACCGGGAACCAGACTTCGGTGCTGGCCCCTACAGGGGCATACGCCAATGTCTCAGTGATCGGTACCACCGACTTCCAGTTGAACAACATCCCCCGCCTCTATCGCGGTCAGAACACGACCATCGAGGCGCGGTTGATTGACAACGCGTACCAACCGGTCCGCGACGCCCCTGTCAACTACACTTGGTCGGCAGATGGCACCAATGACATCGCAATCACAGACCACAACGGCGTGTTCGCCGTCAACCTGACCATCGGCGAGTTGCACGAGTTGGGCAACTTCACCCTGAGTTACTCGTACCCAGGCGACCCCTTCCGCCACGGCAGCTCCTCCGAGGTCTACCTGTGGGTGGTCTCGAGGACGCTGATATCGCTACAGAGCGCCACATCCGGAGCGATGAGCAGCGGCGATACCTGGGAGTTCTCGGCCCAAGTGACCGACGACAACCGGACCCCCAATCCAACCGTGTTCGATCCCGGTCAGGCCTTGGACGGCTGCGGCGACAACGGCGGCGAGGTGCTCATCATCTTCGAAGGCACCGATTTCGAGGACCGCACCCACCGTCAGATAGTCGAGGCCACCTGCCCGAGCGCCGGCTCGATATACCACGACATCACACTCGACCCGCAGTTGCTGCGTGACGATCCGGAATCCTTCCTGCCGGACGGCTTCGGGCCGGTCAATGTGATTCTGAGATTCGGAGAGAACCTGCCCCACGAGGGATGCGAGCCTCTGGAGGCCGACATGCTGCGGACTTCAGGAGCTTGGGACCCGTGCGCCCAGATCGTCAACAGCGAGCATTACCGCAAGGTGCTGCAATTCAACGTACAGGGATTCTACTTGGTCGGCCGCACAAACCTAGTCGTGGACGACCAGATCGTCTACACCTCCGAGATCGATCCGAATACAGGACAGCCAATCGAGAAGCCGATGATTGTCACCGGGCAACTGCTCGATGAGTTGGGCGGCAACCTGTCTTTCAGAGCCATACGAATCGAGTACCAGATGATCAACATGGACATGGGCAGCCAGGTCTGCATCCCCGGGACCACCGATGCAGACGGCTTCTTCGAGATTATCTGCCCGCTCACCGGAGTTGAGGCAGGACAGGCGATGGTGACGATTTCGTACGACCCGTACGAGAGTCTGGACAACTGGCGTTACAAGGCCTCGAATATCACCAAGATATTCCCAGTGTTCTCCAACTCCACCATGCTGGTCCAAGAGGTAGGCCCATTCCGGACCGATGTCGACACTTACACCTTCGCGAACGGCTCTACCTTCCCAGTTCTGTACCTCAAGGAATCCTTCCACATCGATGCCCTTCTGACCCAGACCAACGGCAATCCGATTGGGGGCAAGTGCCTGAACATCTACCTCGACCCTCTGACTAACACCCGCCCGATCGCCACTGCGACCACGACCGATGGCATAGGTGAAATCAAGTGGTTCTCAGGCGACCCTGAGGACAATCCGAGCAGACGCGGGGTCGAGCCCAACGGAGAGCAGTTGGAGGGCTTCAGGACGGTGCGTGTGGCCTATGAGCCAGGCAAGGAGTTGCCCGGAGGCTGCCGCGCCGAGACCACACCGGTGGTCAATGGCTCGTCCATGGACATCGAGGTGCTGGTGCGCAGCCGCGTCGACATCCTGCTCAAGGACCACTGGGCCAGTTCAGTAGGCTACCAGCCAGGCGACCAAATCACCGGTGCGGTCGCCATCCTGAGAGACAGGCTGGACCTGTCGGTTGGCGGCGAGACGGTGATTTTCACGTTCCAGTACTGGAACGGCACAGGCTGGGTTACCAACGACGTCGAGTACGCAGTGACCAATGAGCAAGGGACTGCCAACTTCACTTACGAGTACAGGGGCGAGGACGTAGGCGGGGAGATAAAGTGCGCTGCTGGAGGACCCTGCGCAGAGAGTGGCAGATGGAGAGTACTGGTGCACTTCCAAGAATCGTCGTTCTTCCAAGAGGAGTTCCTCAACAGCACTCCGATCATCTTCCTCGGTGAGGAGATAGTCCAGGAAAGAGCCAGTTGGTTCACCGCGCGTGTACTGGTCGTTTTGGGTGTCGCCTTGGCGTTCGCCTCACTCATCGGCGCCATCATGTACCGCAACTACGCCGAGCGCCGACGCATTGAGATCATCCGTGGCATACTGACGGACTCGCTGATGTCGCTCAAGGCTTCGAACGACTACATCCAGACCATCTTCAACTGCTACAAGGACCTAGTGAGATTCTTCAGGACCAGAGGAGCTATGAAGAAGGTCTACGAGACCACCCGTGAGTTTGAGGACGCGATTACCTCGATGCTGGGTGGAGTCGCACCGCCTGAGGATCTCAACGAACTCTTCTCTATCTTCGAGGAAGCGCGTTACTCGGATCATGAGATAGGCGCCGATCAGCGTGACAGGGCCATCGGTGCTCTGCAGGGGATTGTCAATAGCCTGACCGCCGCTCTCGGAGACAGCATGCTGAGCAGGTCGAACATCGATGAGTCGACCCTCTACGGCACTGTGACCAAGGCCGGCGAGTTCGTGGACGCTGAGGGCGAGACCAGGATTGCAGGCATCGATGAGGACACCCCGGACGACGGCTTCCGAATCTGATTCGGAAGCTATCCCGGGCGGGGGTTCTGCCTCAGCATATTTCCAGCGTAGCGTTTCGCCCCTTCGGGGCGCCCCGTAGCATTGATAACACCACCTCGGGTGGCCGCGCTACCCAAGTAACGTCGAGGGAGTCATATGAGTAAGAATGCGAGAAAGACCAATCGGGCCCTAGTCACCTTAATCGGTGATTTGAAGGACCAGAGCAGGTTGACCGGTTCTGCACTGTGGCGAGACGTCGCTATGCGACTCGAGTCGAGCCGTAGCAATTGGGCCGAACCGAACCTGAGCCGCCTGTCGCGCCACGCTGCGAACGAAGATACAGTACTCGTTCCAGGGAAATTGCTGGGCAGCGGTGATGTCCTCGGCAAGCCAAGCGTCGCCGCCTACAGTGTCAGTGCCGGCGCCCGCTCAAAGATAGAAGCAGCCGGCGGGCGTGTCTTGACGATCCGCGAATTGATGGACGAGAACCCAAAGGGCAAGGGGGTGAGGATACTTGGCTGAGGCAGGAACGATAGTATACGATGCCAGAGACAAGATTCTCGGACGCCTTGCGAGTCTCGTCGCCAAGCAACTGATGGCGGCCCGCAAGTCCGGCCGAGAGCAACGCGTCATCATCTACAACGCCGAGCATGCGGTGGTCTCCGGACCCAAGACCAAGGTCCTAGCCGATTACGACTTCAAGTACAAACTGAACCATCCGAGGAAGGGCCCCTTCTATCCGAGGATGCCAGACCAGATTCTCAAGAGGACGGTCCGCGGAATGCTGCCTTACCAGAAGAACAGCAGTGGGCGTGCGGCTCTGCGCGACCTGAGGGTCATGATAGGCCAACCAACAAACCTCTCTGGCGACGATCTACCCGAGGGCCATGCTTGGGGGGACACCTCAGGTATCGAGAGGCCGCTGCCGCTGAAGTTCGTCCGCCTCGGTGAGATCAGTTCTTCACTCGGCGTCGACGCGACTCGCTGGGAAGGTGAGTGAAGATGGCTAGGAAGTCGAAGAAGAAGACCGCAGTAAACATGAGCGGCAAGCGCAAGACCGCCATCGCACGCGCCACCGTCCGCAAGGGCGACGGTCGCGTCCGCATCAACAGCAAGCCGATTCACATAATGGAACCCGAACTCGCCCGCCGCAAGGCGCTGGAACCGGTCCAAATCGCCGAGGCGATGAACCGCCTCGCAGATGTCGATGTCTCCGTCAACGTCCAAGGCGGCGGCCAGATGGGGCAGGTCGATGCCATCCGCACCGCCATCGCCCGGGGACTCGTCAAGTGGAACGGCGGGGCCGAGGGCGACGACGAGGAACTCCGGGACGAGTACCTGCGCTTCGACCGCAGCCTGCTCGTGAACGACCCGCGCCGCAAGGAGCCCAAGCATCAAATGGGGCGAGGCGCTCGTAAGAAGTGGCAGAAGTCGTACAGGTGAGTGATAAGATGTTGATTCCAGTAAGGTGTTGGAGCTGTGGCAAGGTCATCGCCCACATCTACGAGCAATACAAGCAAGCGATTTCCGATGGCGGGGATCCGCAGAAGGTCTTCGACGACATCGGCCTCGAGAGATACTGCTGCCGCAGGATGCTCGTCGGCCATGTCGACCTGATAGACGACATCGCTCCGTTCAGCATTGCCAGAGATCAGTGAGTTCACACTCCGACAGGGCTTTGACGGATTCCTTTCTCGCTCCGAGAGCCCAAGGGGCCTGTAGGTTAGTTTGGCCTATACTTCGCGGCTGGGGGTCGCGCGACCCAGGTTCAAATCCTGGCAGGCCCACCATTTTCGCTTCAGATTGATACGTTCATTCAGAAAGTAGGAGCCCGTAGGGCTCCTAAACCGCAGGTTCAAGGCAGTGGTCCCACTTCGCGTACCATGGTAGCGGAGCGGCCCAGCGAAGGCGACGAGCAGGCTCTGGTTGAATGGCTCGCCGCGCAGATAGCGCACCACTCGCACCTCTACTACAACGAGGCGAGCCCGGAGATATCCGATACTGAGTTCGACGAGCTGTGTGATGAGTTGAGCGGGCTGTCCCCGCGGCACCCCCAGCTCCAGAGGGTAGGCTCCGACCCGCCACCTGGCTCGGTCAAGGTGGAGCACCTGTTCCCCATGCTCAGCCTTGACAAGTCGAGCACCGAGGAGGAAGTCTCGCACTTCGTCGCAGAGACCACCGCTCAGAGCCGCAGATTCGTGTGCCAACCCAAGTTGGACGGCTCTGCGCTGTCGCTGGAGTACCGCAGGGGTCGTCTGGTCAGAGCCGCTACCAGAGGCAGCGGGACCCGTGGCGAGGACGTTACAGCAAACGTCCGCCGGATCCCGAATGTCGCAGAGTCCCTCGGCTGGGACGGTGACTGCCACGTCAGAGGAGAGGTGGTGATGCCCTTGGCGATTTTCAGGGACAGTTACGCCGAGGTGGCACCGAACCCGAGAAACCTCGCCGCTGGCTCACTAAGGCAGAAGCACGCCGAGGCCGGCAAGGGTAGAGCTGAAGACCTCGTCTTCCTCGCATACGGCGCTGAGTTCCCCTCTGGCAGCTCGAGGCACCCCGATAGTCCCGAGCCACCGGTGTTCGAGTACGATTCCGAGGTCATCTCGTGGTTGCAGGGAGTGGGCATCGAGGTGGCCGGAAACGAGGTCGTAGGTGGCTCCGATGACGACTCCACCAGCGCGGCGATAATGTCTGTCGTGAGGAGCTGGACTGAGGGCAGGGACGCCGCTGATTGGGAGATTGACGGCATCGTCATCAAACTCGACAGGCTGGGCAAGCGCGAACTCATCGGCATGACTGCGCATCACCCCCGTTGGGCCTTGGCCTGGAAGTTCCCCCCCGAGGAGGCGACCACCGTACTCATGGACGTTGACTGGCAGACTGGTAGGACCGGGAACGTGACCCCCGTCTCCAGAGTCGCCCCGGTGATGGTGTCCGGGGTGACGGTGGAGAACACCACTCTGCACAACAGGGGCGAGGTCGAACGTCTCGGAATCCAGCTCGGCGACAAGGTCAGGGTGGTGCGCCGAGGAGACGTCATCCCCAAGATAATCGAGGTCCTAGGGCCCGCAGCAGCCTCTGATATGGAGGGAAGACAGCACTCCGATGGCACTTCTTTCGCAGAACCGCTGCCAGAGAGGAGGGAGGTGTCCGTACCAACCGAATGCCCGCGTTGCGCCACCACGCTGATAGAGGACGGCGCTTTCATACGCTGCACAAATCTAGACTGCCCGTCCCGTCTCGAGAGGGCAATCCTCTACTGGTGCAGGTACCTCGAGATGGACGGAATAGGAGAGAAACTGGCCGAGCAGATGTGCGAAACAGGACTCGTGTCAAACCTCGCCGATCTATACAAGGTGAAGCGCGAGGACATCGAGGGACTCGAGAGGATGGCCGAGAAGTCTGCGAGCAATGTGATCGACCAACTAGAGGGTAGCAGGAGCATGACGCTCAGCACCTTCATCGCAGCGCTGGGTCTGCCGAGGATAGGCCCCGAGATAGCCTCGGTCATCGCGACCGAGGTGGGCAGTCTCGGAGCCCTTCTGGAACTGGTTGAGAAGATGGACGAGCCACCGGTGATGAGCAGGCTCACCGCCATCGATGGCGTGGGGGAGACGGTCGCCGGGCTTCTCCTCGAGGGTCTGGACACTCGTTCCGCAGTCGTGAGGGAACTCAGCCTAGAACTCGATATCACGGAGGAGTCACCCAAGCAGGGGGCGGGCCCGCTGCAGGGTCAGACGTTCTGCATAACCGGCACTCTCAGCCGCCCGAGGAAGGAGGTCGCACTTTCCATCAAGGCCGAGGGCGGGAAGGTGGTCTCCTCAGTCTCTGGCAAACTGGATTTCCTTGTCGCAGGAGAGTCGGCTGGGTCAAAGCTCGACAAGGCCAATAGACTAGGTGTCGATGTTCTGACAGAGGCTGAACTTACTGATATGATAGGGATAGAGCTCCCAAGGAAGAGTCGCTAAGCGACTTCTACCCATACATCGAACTCGGCGCGCCTTCGGCATCGCTAGGCGGATTGAGGTGCACCGCCATCATCTCGCGGATCTCGCCCTCGATCCTCTGGGCCTCGGCCAATAGGGGCTCAGGGTCTAGGTGCACCGCAGGCAGCAACTCGTCGAGACACTCGATGATGCGAGCCGCCGCACGAGCGTCTGGGAGGCTGCCTCCGATCTCTCCGTCCGACTCGGCGAGAATCGCCATCACATCGATCTCCCTTCTCCGGCTCTCTCCCATCATCACTCCTGTGATGCCCCCAACCACTCCCTGCTTGAGCAGAGGTACGCCGAGGCCGGCCAGAGTCTTGTGTGAGGCTTCAGTAGAGCCTATTCCCAACATAGATTCTTCGGTTTCGTCATCGTCGAAAATCGAGTGCTGCTGGCCGATTCCTTGGGCGTAGGAGTCAATCAGGATGGTCGCACCCACTCCGCTCTCCGCGCACCAGTCGAGCAGAGTGTCTGCAAGCGGCAGGTTTAGCTCCGGAACGACCTGGATCTCAGAGGCAATCAGAACAACCTTGTCGCACCGCTCCATGTTGCAGATCGGATCTCCTGAGTAGAATCTCATCGGAGGAAGCGGCTTTCCGTCCTGAACGAGACAGACCGGAGGCAGCTTCGGGTGTCTGACTCCGCCTACCAGTTCCAAATCTAGTTTGTCGACTAGGTAATGCGCCACGATGCTGCTTACGAAGCCGATAGACGGGAAGCAACTGACGACGAGAGCACCTGCGGCGTTCAAATCCGAGTCGACCTCTACCTCCGGCTTCTCCGACATCGATGGGAAATGCACCTACGATGCTGTTAACCGTTGTCACGCCCGGTCCATGTGCAGGGGGCGGGAGCAGAGTGGAAAGCGACTTCACTGCACATCAGTTGTCTCCCTCTTCGTGGAACCGGTACGAGGAGTGCCCGCGCAAGTACTGGCTGTCCCGTCAGCGGCTGCCGCGCAAGGCCAGCATGCCAGCAGCCATGGGAACAGCCGTGCATAACTCGGTCGAGGATCTGTGCAATCTCGATCTCTCAGACAAGGACGACTCCGAGATTGGATGGCTACCTCCCACCTCCAAGGCGGTGCTCGACCGCCACTGGGTATTGGAGCGCGACATCTTCCTCGCCACCCCTCGTCATCCGAGATGGAAGGACGAGATGATCACGAAGGCCCACGATGGACTCGTAGGCGCACTCAACATCCTTTTCTCCAAGTCCAACATGGGCAAAGTGGGCCTTTCAGAGGTCACTGTGGCCCAGTGGAAGCAGGTCCAGAGCATAGTCCTGTCCAACGAAGGCACTCTGGTGTCCGAATGCGGCCGTCTGATGGGTCGTCTGGACCTACTGGTAGCCGACCTTGACGAGAACGGAGACTCGAAGGGCTGGATTGTCGCTGACTTGAAGACCGGCAACCCACCGAAACAGAAACTCAATGAGAAGGTGAGCCGCCAACTCAGGTTCTACCGCGACCTGCTGAAGGAAATCAACCCCGGCCACCCCCCGGTGTACGCCGAGGGCTGGTACTCCTCGAATCAGACCGTTCACCGAGCTGACGGCCCCTCGATCCTCGACGACGCCTTCGCGGCCTGGGAGGGCATGAGACCAACCGAGGAACCCCTCGAAGGCACCCCGGGGGATCTGCAGTGCGGCTTCTGTGAGTGGAAGGCTTGGTGCCCCACCTGGTGGGCTGCTCGCCGGGACGGCACGCTCTCTCCGGGCAGCATGTTCCGCGATGAGGTGGTGCGAGCAGTCAAGTTCGACCCGGAGTCGGGAGCGGCTCTGTTCGAACGCATGCCACCGGTCGGCGAAGACGGCGAGCTGGCTCATTCCGATCACCGCTTCGGCGCCATACTCCGCGATCAGGCACTCGACCAGATGCGCGAGCTGATGGACTCCGGATACGAGGACGCCATCTTCCTCGGCAGCGTCAGAGTCGATGGCAAGATCGTGCACTTGGGTGACTGGTGCGAGGTCCTGCCGTGGACACCTCTTCTCAAGTCAATTCGAGAGTGAGTCGAGCAAGTCACCGACGGATTCCTTGTTCTTCCTCGGATAGGCCTGTAAGATCCTCCACAGGAGGAGCAAGGTGGCACCAGCGTCGACATCGGCCTGATGGCTTCTGTCCATCCCTATCCCGAAACGCTCGCACAGATGCCCCAGTGTGTGCCTCCCTGGGATGCCTAATCTCCTTGCTAGGACCAAGGTGTCGATGATGGCCCGGGGGCGCGGAGCCTCCACCCCCACGCGCATGCACTCCATCTCGAGAAACCTCCAGTCGAACTGGACGACGTTGTGCCCGACGATGACGGAGTCCTCAATCATCGAGGCGATGTCTGCCACATGCTGGTTGAACTCACCCACTCCCCTCACATCATCGTCAGTGATGCCATGCACCCGAGTGGTACTCGGGGGGATGGGTACTCTGGGGTCGACCAGAGACTGCAGATTGATATGACTCCCATCCACATCGCTCCCAATCAGCGCGAACTGCACAATCCTGTCCGACCGGTAATCGAAACCCGTGGTCTCGAGGTCGAATCCGAGAACGCGATAGCCACTCAGCATTCCAGCAGACACAGTTGCCCCTTCATGGCACCGTCCATGAACTCTCGTAAACCTCACAGCACCGAACCGGATTCCAACAGCCCTATGAGCGGTCAGTATCGCAGTGACCCCGTGACTGAGAGCCCCAGAGCGTTGTGCTGCGTAATCATCGTGATGCTGCTGGCAACCAGCCTCGTGGGATGCTCAGGGCTCAGTTCCACCACCCCCAACGCCAGAATCAGCGCAGACAGGCAGGAGATTAACGTCGGTGAGACGGTGAATTTCGACGCTAGGGAATCGACCACTCCGGATCCCACCATCATTGACGAATACTACTGGGATTTCGGCGACGGTGAGGCCAGAGATACCAAACAAGGCATAGTCAGTCACACCTACGATGTAGCTGGCTACCACGAGGCGGAGGTCACAGTGATCAATGACAACGGTGAGAGCGATACTGCTTCGATCTCTGTGTTCGTGAACTCCCCACCAATCATAGAACTCGAGATGCCCACCTACATCCGAGCCGGAGACACGGCGAGGCTAGACGCGAGCAACTCAATCGATCCTGAGGGGGCCACTGTCGAATTCATGTGGGACTTCGATCTGGGCTCGGACTCGGATCACGACGGCGACCAGACCAACGATGCCGATGCCACTTCGTCCTTTGTCGACCTGACAATCTATAGTTCGGGAAATCGCACCGGCTCCGTATCGGTGATTGACGACAAGGGAGCCATGCACACCGTGGAATGGAGTCTGATGGTGATTTCACGCACATTCAGCGTGGTCTGGGAGGAGCAGCACATCGAGGTCGAATGGTCGGGTTACCTCGAGCAGGGACAGAGTTACGAAATCAGCCATGAGCCCGGCATGGGAGCGAGGATGATACAGGTCAACGCGACCCTCACACTCGCTCGAGACATACTTCCGATCATGTGGCCAGAGGACAACTTCACACTCTCCCTAAACATCCCCGAGACGGGTTGGAGTACATTCGCATCGACCAGCCACGACAATTTCACCGAGAACGCGAGCGCCTCTATCGACCGGAGTGACATGAACTCTAACCCCGAGAGCGGCTACACCATCACAGCCGACTCGTCAGAGGGCCTAGTCGAGAGCCTGCTGAACGAGCCCGGAGAGCGCTTCGGCCAAGGCACGTGGTACTGGACGATAACCGCTGACCAATGCGACCCAGACCTGCCTGTGGACGACGTCGACCCCGACCAAGGCAACGATTGGACGCTGGTGGTCGAATTCATCATCCTAGTTCCCAGGGTCAGTGAGATTGGTGTGTGATACGCTCACAGTCGTTGGCGAAGTGCTTTGAACTCGCCCTCGATGGCGATGCATGGTCAAGTCGATGGAGATAACCAAGGTCTCCATACGCAACCGACTCGTCGTCGATGCCGAGGTCCGGATGAACGACCCGAAGGACTACGACTTCTCTCCTAGAGTAGACATCGAGGGCAACACCCTGAGCCTGAGGAACGAGGGCGATGAAGAGGCTACGACCACGGCCGAACTGGACACCGAGCAGTTGAACACTGCTGAGAGAGACCGGATGCTGGAGTTGCGGGTGAAGTTCGCCGTGGAGGGCATGCACGGCGTGCTGACTCACAAGACCAAGAACACCAGAATCGCCCCCAACGCCAAGAAGCTGGCCGAGCCGAGGTGGAAGACCGTGCTCCCGCTGAGCATGTGATTACCGCCCGATACCGTCGGGGTTAAACAGAGGCCGCCGGTGGAAAACGCGCTGGACCCATAGTGTAGCCTGGATATCACATGAGCTTGCGGAGCTCGTAACCCGTGTTCGAATCGCGGTGGGTCCGCCACTACAGACTCAGCGCATAGCATTGCGACCGATTCAATTAGTGGGGGTCCTTGGCTACGTCACTGGACCCATAGTGTAGCCTGGATATCACTCTAGCCTCCGGAGCTGGAAACCCGTGTTCGAATCGCGGTGGGT